>OGUD01000959.1_pt1 | contig 17795 bp, 17 predicted proteins | sample 1573671 | NCBI WGS metagenome assembly OGUD01 (sample SAMEA2582065, study PRJEB24529) | metagenome | biome: Human gut stool | place: China | collected 2011 | reverse complement strand
GACGAATGCCCGTGATGATCTTGATGTCAGGAGTACCATTCAGTTCAATGATTCTGTCGAGATACTTCGCTCTTGTAATTGTTTTCATATCGCACTCGCTTTCAAAAGTCGAAAATTTTTCATTTCTTGAAACTGCTTCGATGTACTTATTATACTGTCTGCTAATAGTATATGCAAGAGATCACTTTCAAAAACACAAAATATTTTATTTTTTGAAAGTGGATACTATGTAAAGGCAATCCGAAGATTGCCCCAGGCATTATGCCTGTTCTTTGTTATACGGGTTCGTTGTCCTCATCATCAGCGATGAAGCCTACATCATCGTCCTCGTATTCCTCACTGTGGCCATAGTCCTCGTCATCGTCCACATAATCAGCATCCGGATCAGGCTTTTCCGCTTCCTGTTCCTTCTTCTTTTCCTGGAATTCCCCTGGTCGTGGCAGGAATGCTGAGATTACAGACGAAGAAAAAGCCTGGATCATTAACATTGCCTGCCAGAAGCCAATTGATTTTGGATATGCTGCTGAAGCAGCTGGATACACAAGACTTTCCACCATTTCACCACTTTACAACTTTATAAATGATAGACTTGTTGATGAATCAACTGATTTAAAGCCTTTTCACAGCAGTTGTTTTTATGTGTGTTTCGATATTTTTTACGAAAGTGGCAAAAAATATCTGGCTGCGAATCCCCTGACTTAAGTAAAGCGGACATTCGCAATCCGCTTCGCTACTTGCTCATGATCGCAGTCGCTTCGCGATCTGTCAGTGGGAGCTTTCAACTCCCACTGACATAAGCATCCCACTCACCCACCGCTTAGTGCCCCGCACACTTGAAGCGGGGGAATGCTTATCTGCGTTCAAATCGGAGCGTGACTGTGACTTTTTTATTTATTCATGGGCATGATTTTTCTATCATTCCTTCTTGGAAAAATGTGATTTTATCACGGAGAGTTCCTCCGAAACAGGTTATACTACAAATACAAAATACAAGGAGGTATTCTTATGAGGCTGAAAGATAAAGTTGCAATCATCACCGGAGGCAGCCGTGGCATTGGCTACGCTACCGTAGACAAATTTTTGAAGGAAGGGGCTACGGTAATCTTGACCGCAAGCTCGCAAGGTTCTGCTGACAAAGCGGTTGCGCAGCTGAAAGAAAAGCACCCTGATGCAACAGTTGCGGGAATCAGTCCTAACCTGTCCAATTTGGAATCTGTCCGCAATGCTTTCCGAGAAGCTGCCTCAAAATACGGTTGCATTGATATTCTGGTGAACAATGCCGGTATATCCGAAAGCACTCCCTTTACCGAGTATACGGAGGAAACCTTTGACAAAGTTATGGATCTGAATGTAAAAGGCGTGTTCAATGCTACAAAAGCCGCCAGTGAGTGCATGATTGCAAAAGGTCACGGTGTTATTCTCTCCACCTCCTCAATGGTTAGCATTTACGGCCAGCCTAGTGGCTTTGCATATCCCACATCCAAATTTGCTGTCAATGGCCTGACGGTTTCCCTTGCCCGGGAATTGGGTCCGAAGGGTATTCGAGTGAATGCAGTCGCTCCCGGGATTACCTTGACCGATATGATGAAGGCTGTTCCCAAGGAGGTAATTGATCCGCTCGTCAATCAGATTCCCCTGCGCCGCCTGGGTCAGCCGGAGGATATTGCCAATGCATTTGTGTTCCTGGCATCTGACGAAGCATCCTATATCACAGGTGTTGTACTCAGCGTAGACGGTATGGCAAGAACATAAAAATCGGAAACAGGGCAGCTGGAAACGGCTGCCCTATCTTCAAAATATGGAGGTCTATACATGAAAAGATTTATTCCCATTTTAATGATGCTTCTACTTTTAACAGGTTGTGGAGCCCAGTCATCTGAAACTACCTATCGACAGATTTCCATGGAGGAAGCTGTCACGATGATGGAGGAGGAAACCGAATACATCATCCTCGATGTACGGACTGCTGAGGAATATAGTGAAAAGCATATTCCAGGTGCGATTAATATTGCCAACGAATCCATCGGCACAGAGGACATTCCGGAGCTGCCGGATAAAGATCAGTTGATTCTGGTATACTGCCGCAGCGGTAATCGGAGTAAGCAGGCCTCTGAAAAGCTGGTAAAACTGGGCTACACCAATATCGTTGAAATCGGCGGTATTAATCGTTGGCCCGGTGAAACCGTCGCCGGCGATAAGTGACAAAATCACGGAAAAAGCAACGACTACTGGATATACTAAAGTCATAAAAAAGAAAACAGGAGGACTTAAATATGTCTGCTATCAATGTAAATAAAAACAATTTCAATCAAGAGGTTTTGAACTCGGACAAGCCCGTCCTGATGGATTTTTGGGCTCCCTGGTGTGGTCCTTGCCGCATGGTAGTTCCTTTGGTAGAGGAAATTGCCGAGGAGCGCTCCGATATCAAGGTTGTTAAAATTAATGTGGATGAGGAACAGGAACTGGCTATGCAGTTTGGTGTGATGAGCATTCCCACTCTGGTGGTTATGAAGAACGGCAAAGTCGTAAATCAGGCCACCGGTGCCAGACCTAAGGCTCAGATTCTCGCCATGCTGTAAGGAGGTGCAAAGATGGGATTCTTCGATTTCCTGAAAGGCCCTGACATCAATCAGGGTGTCAAAGAATATAGCACTACGGATGGCGCAGTCCTGCTGGATGTTCGCACCCCTGACGAATACCGGCAGGGGCATATTCCCGGAAGTAAGAATGTTCCTTTGCAGTCCATTAACAAAGTGACTGGCGTGATTGACAATAAAGCTACCCCCATTTTTGTTCATTGTCTCAGCGGCGCAAGAAGCCGTCAGGCATCTGCTATTTTGCAGCAGATGGGTTATACCAATGTGAAAAACATAGGCGGAATTTCCACTTATGCAGGAAAGGTGGAACGCTAATATGAAAGTTGTTATTGTAGGTGGTGTGGCTGGCGGTGCTACTGCTGCCGCCCGTATTCGCAGACTAAATGAGCAGGCAGAAATCGTAGTTTTTGAGCGCTCGGGGTATATCTCCTATGCCAACTGCGGTCTGCCTTACTATATCGGAGATGTAATTACCGATCCGGAAGATCTGACCCTCCAGACACCGGAGAGCTTCTTCTCCCGGTTCCGTGTGAACATGAAGGTACGCCATGAGGTCACGGCTATCCATCCTGACAAAAAGACCGTTTCCGTCAAGAATCTGCAAACCGGAGAGGAATTCGAGGAAAGCTATGACAAGCTGATTCTTTCTCCCGGTGCCAAGCCTACCCAACCCAGGCTTCCCGGCTTAGGTCTTGATAAGCTGTTCACCCTGCGCACCGTGGAGGACACCTTCCGCATCAAGGATTACATCAATATAAACCATCCTAAGTCTGCCGTACTGGCAGGTGGTGGCTTCATTGGGTTGGAGCTGGCAGAAAACCTGCGTGAACTGGGAATGGAGGTCACCATTGTCCAGCGTCCAAAACAGCTTATGAATCCCTTTGATTCCGATATGGCTGCTTTTATACACAATGAAATGCGCAAGCACGGTGTTAAGCTGGCACTGGGTCATACCGTGGAAGGGTTTGCGGAGGTGAGCGGCGGCGTGGATGTGCTGCTGAAAGACGAACAGCCTCTCCATGCGGATATGGTAATCCTGGCCATTGGTGTTTCTCCCGAAACCACCCTTGCAAAAGATGCCGGGTTAGAACTGGGCATTAAGGGAAGTATTGTGGTCAATGACCGGATGGAAACCTCCATTTCAGACATCTATGCTGTGGGTGATGCGGTGCAGGTGAAGCACTTTGTCACAGGGCAGGATGCTCTGATTTCTTTGGCGGGCCCTGCTAACAAACAGGGACGAATCGCTGCGGACAACATCTGTGGTGGAGACAGCCGGTATACCGGCTCCCAGGGAAGCTCTGTCATCAAGGTCTTTGGCATGACTGCCGCCACTACCGGCGTAAATGAGACCAACGCCAGAAAAGCAGGACTGGATGTTGATACGGTTATCCTGTCGCCAATGAGCCATGCGGGCTACTACCCTGGTGGGAAGGTCATGACCATGAAAGTGGTTTTTGAAAAAGAAACTTATCGCCTGCTGGGTGCTCAGATCGTAGGTTACGAAGGTGTGGATAAGCGCATTGATGTACTGGCTACCGCTATTCGCGCAGGAATGAAAGCCACGGAGCTGAAGGATCTGGATCTGGCCTACGCACCGCCTTATTCCTCCGCCAAAGACCCGGTAAACATGGCGGGCTTTATGATTGAGAATATCGCAAAGGGTATTCTGAAGCAGTGGTATCTGGAAGATACAGATAAACTTCCTCGTGACGGAAGTGTAACTCTGTTGGACACCCGCACTGTGGAAGAATTCACCCACGGACACATTGACGGTTTCTTAAATATCCCAGTGGACGAGCTGCGAGAGCGGTTGGATGAACTGGACAAGCATAAGCCTGTCTACGTCATTTGCCAGAGCGGCCTGCGCAGCTACATTGCCTGTCGCATCCTGGCCGGAAACGGATTTGACTGCTATAACTTCTCCGGCGGCTTCCGGTTCTATGATGCTGTATTCAATGATCGCTGCCTCATTGAATCCGCCACCGCCTGCGGTATGGACAAATAACAATAACCCCTTCTCAGATTCCACAGGAAATGAGAAGGGGTTATCCTTTAGTAAATGATAATTCCAAGCACAGCCGAGGCGATAATCAGCAGGCTTAGCTGTTGCTTAGGCATTTTGCAGTTCCTCCAATGCAGCTTCGTCTGTAACCTCCACTGTTCCACGAGTCAGCTTGACCATACCCTCGTTCTGGAAATAGTGAAGCATTCGAGTAACTACCTCACGGGCGGTACCCATGTGGCCCGCAATGGTTTCATGGGTAATCTTGAGGATGTTTGTTCCCTCTAAGCTGCATTCCTCCAGCAGAAATCCTGCCAGCCTTTTATCAAAGCTTTTCCACATGATCTGCTCCAAGAGCCACATAACCTCAGAAAAACGGGTAGCCATAATTTCGTTGGTAAAATTAGCTATCACAGCAGACTCTTTCATTAAGCGTCCATAAGTGTCAGCAGAAATAACCCACATCGTGGTATCCTTCTGCGCCTCAATGGTGATCTCAAACTGAATGCTGTTCATCATACAGGAGGCGGAAAACAGGCAAATATCCTGATCAAACAAACGATAGAGGCTAATCTCCCGTCCTTCATCGGAAAGAATATAGGCACGAAGCTGTCCGCTTTTTACCAGCAAAAGACCGGTACACTTCACAGTTCCGTTGTGAATCACATTCCCTTTGTCCACTTTTCGTAAAACTGCATTTCGTTCCAAAATCTGCTGCTGGGTCGGTGTCAGTTTGTTCCAAATTGGAAAATAAGATGAAAAATCCATGGGTACACCTCCTTGAATACACATAGTATAAAACAATTTATGGCATATGTCAATAACTCCGTTGACATGTGGGAAAGGAGATGTACAATGATCGTATAAATGGCATATGCCGCAAATAATGTGGAGGCGAATCTATGCCAAGACCGAGAAAATGTAGAAAAGTATGTTGTCTGCCAGATAATGATGGTTTTGTTCCGGTTCGTGGCGGCGAGGAACTGACTCCCATTGTCCTGAATATGGATGAGTATGAAGCCATTCGCCTGATTGACCGTGAAGGTTTTTCTCAGGAGCAATGCGGAGAATATATGCGTATTGCCAGAACAACGGTTCAGCAGATTTATGCAACTACCCGTAAAAAATTGGCGGATGCGCTGGTTGAGGGACTTCCTCTGCGAATCGAGAAAGGGGATTTTGTGCTCTGCAGCGGAAACAGCGCAGCCTACGGGTGCAGAAATTGCTATCAGCAAAAAATCCATCCGATGCTTTCGAAACACTTCATCGAGTGGGTCTATGTCCAGACCGAAAACGGTGGACAGCGCAAGGCTCTGAAACCCGATGACAAACCCAATGTCACCTTCTGCTTGGGAGATGATAAAGCTGTTGCGGTTTACGCCTATTGCAATCTCCACGGCCTGTGGATGACTGAAGTGTAAAAAGTATGCCGCCTGTCGGTTTCCGGCAGGCGTTTTTTTTACAGGAGGATACCTATGAGTCAAGACAATGCCAGCTTTACCTTTTTACATCGCATAGAGGAAGTAGAACTGAACATTGAGGATGGACGCTGGCAATCTGCTTTGGCATTGGCGCTGACTTTGCCTGATATTTGCGGCGGCATTGCTTTCCCAGAAATTGTAAAGCGTTATCGGGATGGACGTGCTGTTCTGGACAGAAATCAGAGACCAACCCGTGATGTAGGAAATCAATATATTCGTTGGTTTAATACATACGCAGCACCTTTCTTTAAAGTCTCTGCGCAGGATATCTCTCCCTATATCTGCGGAGAACGATGCTGGCAGCTTCGATGCGAATACCTGCACCAGAACAAAGGCTTTGCAAATACTGAGGACAATACCTCGATTCGTTTTCACTTGGGTGTGAATTGCGGAACCTCAGTTTGCCAACTGGATAGAATAAGTTCTGCCAACAGCCTCACGGACATCCGTATTGATATTGAACAGTTTTGCCGAAGAATGTGCCGAGCGGTCAGAGCTTATTATGAAGCAGTACATACAGAGAAAGATTTCAACCTTTATAATACGCCTGTTCTGGATTTTATAAAGGCATCACAAGATGAAAAATCAAATGCTACGATTGCCATTATGTGCAGTGATTCGGCCTATGGGAACGGACTGAGACTGGTACTTCAAAACTTATCCAAACATATCCTTGTATTTGAAACCCCGGAAGCTGCAAGAAAAGAACTTGGCAAGAAAAAGCCTATGCTTTGGATTGTTACAGAACCTATGACAAAAAAGCCAGATCAGCCATGGAGGGCAGATAAAAGAACACCCGTGATTCTTCTGTCCAATCAACCGGAATCAGAAATAGCGATTGAAAAGAATGCGGGTAAATTGACTGTCTTGCCCTTGCCTGTTCTGCCGGAAACTCTCCGTAATGCACTTAAGGCTTATCTTTTGACAAAGGAGGATAAGAACTAAGAATGATTATTATTATTTTTTCACTTATCCTGTTGCTTCTTGCTTATTTCCTCTATGTCCAAAAGAAAAAAGTGATATCACTTCAACAGCAGATTAGTGATCTCCAGAGTAAAATTAGTATACTTGAGAAGCAAGACCTTGCCGCTGAACAGTATAACGATTCTCTCCGGCAGGAAGCAAACACGGTTCATTTATATGCTTCTCTCTCGCTGGAGGAGACAAGAAAAACATCCATAAAAGATAAACAGTCTCAAATCATCCGTTCCAGTGAACATATCCTCGAGTTACTTAATAACGAAAAAGTTTAGTGCGGCAGCAATGCAGCTCTTTTTATGTGATATCATCACCGAAATGTTATTTTAGATTGGCTATACTATAATCAAACAAAGGAAAGGAGCTGGCAATATGGCAGTTATCAATATTAATAGAAATCAATTTGAAGAAATGGTGCATAGCGGAAAGACTGTTCTGGTGGAGTTTTCAGCTCCCTGGTGCGTATATTGCCGCCGTCTGGCTCCGGCATTGGAAAGCGTGGCTGAGGAATATAAGGATACGCTGGTATTCACTGCGGTTAACATTGATGATGAGCCGGAATTGGCTGAGGCCGAAGCTATAGAAGTTGTCCCTACTCTGCTGATCTATCACAGCGGACAGGCTCTTGGCTCTATCATCGCTCCGGAATCCAGGGCGCAGTTGGTGGCGTTCATTGAAGAAACTTTACAGCACCAGACGCAGGAAGCAACTACTGTGCAGCATATTTACGACATGATCGTGGTAGGAGGCGGTCCCGGCGGCTATACCGCAGCCCTTTATGCCGCCAGAGCAGGTATGAACACCGTGGTTTTAGAGAAGTTGTCCGCTGGTGGGCAGATGGCTCTGACCGAGCAAATCGACAACTATCCCGGCTTCGAGGATGGTATCGACGGCTTCTCCCTGGGAGAAAAGATGAAGCGAGGAACGGAACGATTTGGAGTGGAAACCAAGCTGACTGAGGTGCTGTCCCTGGAACTGTCCGGTTTTATAAAGAAAGCGGTGACCAGCGAAGGTCCTATGTACGCAAAGACCATTGTGCTCGCTACCGGAGCTGGCCCCAGAGAGCTGGGTGTTGATGGTGAACAGGAGTTAATCGGTAAAGGTGTCCACTACTGCGCAGCCTGTGACGGAATGTTCTATCGGAACAAAACGGTTGTCATCGCAGGAGGTGGCAATACCGCTGCGGCGGATGCCCTTATCCTCTCCCGTATCTGCAAAAAAGTCATCGTCGTTCACCGAAGAGATACCTTAAAAGCAACAAAGATCTACCATGAGCCTTTGATGAAAACGGAAAATATAGAATTCCTCTGGGACAATGAGATCGTCACACTGCTCCATAACGAAAAGCTGACCGGTATCCGGACTCGGAATGTGAAAACCGGAGAGGAAAGCACGCTTGCTTGCGACGGTGTGTTTGTCAGCGTCGGAAGAAAACCTTCCACCGAATTGGTGAAAGATCAGATTACGATTGATCCGGCTGGATACATTATCGCAGATGAGAGTACCTGCACCAACATCCCCGGTGTATTCGCCGTTGGGGATGTCCGCACAAAGGCATTGCGGCAGGTCGTGACTGCTGTAGCCGATGGGGCAACCGCTGTTCACTATGCAGAGGAATATTTAGCAGGAGGAATATGAGATGAAAGAAAATATTAAAAAATGGCTGAAGCCAATTCTATTTACCGCAGGCGGCGCTCTGGTCGGCCTTGCATATTACTACTTTGTGGGATGCTCCACAGGAGCTTGTCCGCTAACTTCTAACCCTTTTATCACGATGGCCTATATGGGCTTTATCGGTTGGCTGTTGTCAGGTGTGTTCGGAAAGGGGTGCAGCGGTTCATGCAATATGCAGTAAGGAGAAAGAAAAGCCCCAAAGACCGCCTGAAAAAGATAGTGTCCGAGACAGGCTCAGGCAGTTACAGGCAGAGGGCAAACAGCAAAGAACACGAAAGAAGTCCCAAGACAGAGAAAGATAACTTTGACACCGAACACGACACCGCCGGGCAGAACCCCTGCCTTGCGGGATTACATAGAGAAGCCCTATTCCTCCATCATTTCTACAAAGAACTGGGCAAAAGAAAAAGACCGCCAGCTTCAGCGGTGCATACATAGAACGGCAGCCGGGTATTTGAGTACCCGGCTGCTTCGTTTATTCGCCCAGAGCTTGACAAAGCTATCTTGTTGCGCTATAATAAATAAACAAATTTGTTTATTTATTTTTGAAAGGAGGAGTAACCTTGATTGAACCATCTGATTTTGGCTTATTTTTAAGAGAAAAGCGAAAAGCTGCTCACCTAACGCAAGATGATTTGGCCGTTGTCATAAACAAATCAGGACAGTATATCAGCAACATCGAAAAAGGCAAAAACAACGCTCCTCCTAATCCTTCAGATATAGAATCTCTCATAAAAAAACTTGGATTAAACGATGAAGAGGCAAAGCAATTTAAGGAAAAAGCTGCAGCAGACCGATGTCGCTTGCCAAATGAGCAAATGGATTATTTGATGAAGCATAGAAAGTTAATTGATCTCATCAATTTTGGATTGGAAAACAACATAAACGACAAATGCTGGGCAGAAATGTTAGCAACAATTTCGGGAGGAAAATAAAATGACTTTGAATGAAGTGTTAAAAAATACAAATTATGATGTTTCACTCTTTTCTGAGGAAGCACGCAAATATGTTGAAGATGCTATCGTTGTCAAAACTATCAGAGGCAAGGAAGCTCTCTTTATCAAATGTCTGAAACGTGATAAAGAAATCGCGCTTAAACCTGAAGAAGCAGTGCGTCAACTCTACCTCTACAAGCTTATCCACGAGTACGGTTATCCTACAAGCCGTATTGAAGTTGAATTCCCGATTCATTTTGGCCGCGAAGTTAAGCGCGCTGATATTGCCATTATGGATAAGGATCGTCTGATGGTTCCCTACATCATTGTTGAGCTCAAAAAGCCCAAACTGACAGATGGCAAGGAACAACTGAAGTCTTACTGCAACGCCACTGGCGCACCCATCGGTGTATGGACGAATGGTGAGCAGATTTCCTATTACAACAGGAAAGACCCTAATTATTTTGAGCCGATCACCAATATTCCAAAAGTTTCTGAAAAGCTCAGCGATATCATCAACGAAAAGTTCACTTATGAAGACTTGAAAAAGATTGATAGAATCAGCCAGCAGAAACGCTCTCTTCGCTCTCTTATTCAGGAAATGGAAGATGAAGTCCTTGCCAGCGCTGGAGTTGATTCTTTTGAGGAAATTTTCAAACTGATTTTTGCTAAACTATATGACGAGTTGATCTGCGAACGTGACTCCAGCGCATACTTGAAGTTTCGCAATTCCGGTGAAACGGATTTCGAATTGAAAGAGAAAATTCAGAGTCTCTTTGACGATGCAAAGAAAAAATGGGAGGGCATCTTTACTGACGAGAGCAAAATTCTTCTCTCTCCTTCTCATCTTGCCGTCTGCGTAGCTACACTTCAGGATATAAAGCTGTTTAACAATAATCTTGACGTTGTAGACGATGCATTTGAATACCTGATGAGTAAGGCTCAGAAAGGTGAAAAGGGCCAGTATTTCACCCCGCGTTATGTCATTGATATGTGCGTAAAAATGATGAACCCATCCGTCAATGACAAAATTATCGATACCGCTTGTGGTAGTTCGGGCTTTACTGTCCATAGTATTTTCAAAGTATGGAAAGATATCCGTCGCGAAAAAGGACTTCCAGAAGGCGAGGGCTTTACCGCTGCGCAACGTATTCCGGAAGAAACAAATTTTGTACGTGACAATGTGTTTGCAATCGACTTTGACGAAAAAACCGTTCGCGTTGCACGTACGCTCAATCTGATTGCCGGTGATGGGCAGACGAACGTTTTGCATCTGAACACGCTGGATTATTCCCGTTGGAATGAAATTACAAAGCAGGAAGATTGGAACGACACCTATAACGAAGGTTTCAAAAAATTGAAAAAGCTCCAGTCGAAAGGAAGTAATGACTACAGCCAGTTCCAGTTTGACCTTGTTATGGCGAATCCTCCGTTTGCCGGAGACATTAAAGAGAATACAATTATTTCACGATATGAGCTGGGTAAAAATTCTGCGGGGAAATGGCAGAATAAAGTCGGCAGAGATATTCTTTTTATTGAGCGCAATTTGAACTTTCTGAAACCCGGCGGTCGTATGGCAATTGTACTTCCGCAAGGTCGCTTTAACAACAGCAGTGATAAGACTATCCGTGAATATATTGCGGAACGTTGTCGCATTCTTGCCGTTGTTGGACTGCACAGCAATGTTTTCAAACCGCATACTGGAACAAAAACCTCAGTTCTGTTTGTGCAGAAGTGGGACGACGAATTATGTCCGAAAAAAGAGGATTATCCGATTTTCTTTGCTACCATGCAGAAGCCCAGCAAGGATAATTCCGGTGATAAGATTTATCTGGTAGATCCTGAGACTGGACTGCCAGCTTTGGATAAGCACAATCACTTGATTGTGGATCATGATCTGTTCCAACTTTCCTACATGAAGCAGGATGGAACAGAAGCTTTTCTCGAGCCCGGCATAGCGGAAGCCTTTGAAGAATTTGCGAAAAAGGAAGGTTTAAGTTTTTTTCGATAAGCCCATCCGTTAAACCTTTCGATGAAGCCAGATACAAGGCTTTGATGGATGGGCTGGAATGCAGCGAGATACTTTTCTCGCAAATAGATTTAGGGGATAGGTTCGATTCCGACTACTATACAAAAAACTATTTGCATATTTCCGATCAAATGTCAAAAGTGCCAACAGAAAAGCTTGCGAAACTGGCGACCACAGTTGCAAGCGCATTTTATCCTGCAGCAACACAACTTTATTCAGAAGGTGACACTGCATTTGCTCGTTGTGTGGACTGTGTTTCTTATCCAGTTATTACAAAGGATCAAGATTCCAAATTTGAGAAAATACCATATGCATTTGGCAAAGAAAACAAAGGAATCTCTTTCATAAAGGCGGAGGATATAATTATAACAAAGGTCGGAACACCTTGCTACGCAAGTATTTTAACTGACTATAGCGAAATAGCACTGTCTCGAACGGTAATGGGGTTGACAGGTATCCATAGCGTTGATCCGTATTACCTAATGGTTTTTTTGCGTTGTAAGTATGGATTTGACCAATTATTCAGACAGCGAGAACTCACAATCCAATATCAACTCACATTACCAAGAGTCAAAGCCGTTGATGTGTATTTGGCTAATGATATGCTTCAGATTAAAGTAATGAAACTGTGCAAGAAATCAAAAGAGTTTCAACAGAAATCGAATGAAGCGTACCAAATGGCAGAGCAAATATTGAGAGATATTGTAGATTACCCTGATGATACAGCGTTAGGCACTTATTCAATCAAGAAAATAAATGAAAGTTTTGCGATCTCTGGTCGTCTTGATGCTGAATACTATCAGCCGAAATATGAGGCAATTGTAAAGAAACTCAATACAAGAGAGACGGTACTATCATTGTGCAATCTGCATGATAAAAACTATAACCCGGATGCAAAACAAACATATCAATACATAGAACTTGCAGATGTGGGGCAATCAGGTGATATTTCTGATGTTGATATTCAATACGGCAGTGATCTACCCATGAGAGCACGCCGAATTGTAAAATCAGGACAGGTGATAGTGCCTTCTGTTGAAGGCTCATTACAAAGCTGTGCCCTAATTACCGACGAATATGATGGTGCACTGTGTTCAACAGGGTTTTATGTGCTCGATTCTGATTGTATTAACTCTGAAACTTTGCTTGTCCTTTTCAAATCTGAGCCGATACAGGCTCTTATGAAGCAGCGTTGTTCAGGGACAATTCTTACTGCAATTAGCAAAGATGAACTTCTTTCCACGCCGTTACCGATGATTGATGGTGACATTCAAAAAGAAATTGCAGGCAAAGTGCAGGAAGCCTTTACGCTTCGCAAGCAATCCAAACAACTGCTTGAATATGCAAAACAGGCTGTCGAAATGGCTATTGAGCAAGGCGAAGATGTGGCATTGGCATGGCTGAAAGACAAAATTCCGGTGGAGGTGTAAATATGCCTCAGGAGAAAATATACAAAAACTGGAAAGCAGTAACCGAAGCTGATTTTGTATCATTGTTTATTAAGACATGGTTTGCCTATATTTCTACTCTTAGAACTATGTTTCCAGAGGCAGCAAACAGAAGAGGTGACGGCAAGTATCTGAATGCATATAAAGATTACTACAGAACAAGTGGGAGCAAGAAACTTATCGTTGATGATCAGATAATGGCGTCTATGGAACAAGTCTACCGCGAAGGTCGTAAAGTCATAATGGAGCAATATCCTGAATACTACCTTTGGGACTTTTATCATGTAAACGAGGACTTTGAATATACTTTCAAGGACATTCCGCCGGATAAAAGTGATTGTCTCATCATCGGTTTAAAATTAAACCGAAATCGTGGCACTAAGTGGCAGTTTATAATATCCGGGTTTGCGCGTTTCTTCGGTAAATACTATGACGAATATAATGGAAATGTCCAATTCCAGTGCAATATATCGGAAATCCTCGAATCGTCATCGGCACACGTTAGAGACAATCCAAATGAGAGCGAGCAGGACTATCTTTCATGGTTGCTACGAGAAGTAAACGTCTCGTTGACACATAGTATTGTTGAAGCTTTTAAAATGCACTATGAAAGTGCTTCCTACGGAAAACGTGTTCTGAATAAAATAGGTGATCTTGAAAAGCGTATCATTTCTATTATATGGCAGATTTTTGCTCTAAATGCAAAAGACGAAACATTTAAAACGGTTGAAGAAATGGGACGTTCGCGAAATACATACGAATTGATTCATCAACGTCCATTAAACTATTTCCAATATCATTTCGATGTAGATTGGCTGCCCCAGTGTGAGTTAACTGCATCAGAAGAAGAGTGGTTCCACAAACTGTATGAATCACTTAGACAAAATAGTGTCTTCTGGTTTCTCGACTTTGTATACCGTCTTCGAAATGCACTATTCCATGAAATAATTGATCCCTTGGATGAAGAATGGCAGGTTATTTTCAAGAATGCGTACTTAGTACTAAAAGAGATTGTTGACCTCAATATTGCTACTATTGACATTACAGACCGGACTGTTTAATTTAGTCTCCGGGCAAAGAAAACGGCGGCAAGGAGTGTCCTTGCCGCCGTGTATCTATTATGCGTATATCAGATCATTATTGACGAGTTCTATTGCCGCTGCTCGTACAGTATTCATCCGTTGTACCCAAAGCATCTGATTTTCTGCTTTGAGCGTTTCCGTGATACCTTCCTTTTCGGCAAGTTCATTTACCAGCCGAAAGAACATATTCTCTGCCTGTTCGTTCAGCTCGGCAAGGTAGCCGTTGAGCTTCCCGCTGAGAAGCAGACTGTCATACAGCCCTTTGCGATACTCACGAATATACCGAAGATGTCGACGCCCCACATGCCGATGGGCTGTTGTTCTTCCTTCGAGATAGTCAGGCAGGGAATGTAATAATCGCCTTGCAACTCATACCAAAGACCGTTTTGCTCGTTATAAATGTACTTTTCCATTATGTAATCCTCCGAGATTTTTATATTCGCACATATGCCACAGTTTTCCGATCACCATATTTTGTTATGTCGTGTTACGAGTTTTTTCTTCCCTTGATTTTTCCCTTATGAGGTTACAAGGGAAGCATAAACAAAAGTGAAATCGTATAAAGGGATAAGGTGAGCACACTGCGAAAAATCCTTTATTTTCTAGGCCTTTGGAGGATTTTATTGATAACCTGTAACCTCTGTTAAGAGGTCATAATTTGTAGAAATTCAAATTCTAATTTGTCACTTTGTCTATGCTACAAATTATATCACATCGGTTTTTGAGAATCAATGTACGCAAGGACAACCCGAAGGGTTCCTAAAGATTACTCTATAAAAACAACAGCCCCACACCGTAGCGCATGACTGCTATTTAAAAAGTTCGGAAAGAATTTTTGCAACCTGACACAATTTTCTGTTTTATAATCTCCGTCATCGTAAAAATATCTACCTCATCTGTATATGAAATGAGGTAGATAAATAATTTATGACTTAGATTTTACATATCCTGTAGCCGGACCTGAACCGACCTTCGCAATGTACTCACTCTTAACTAAATCTGCCAGAGTGCGTTCCACCGTGGTTTTGCTTATATCAGGGTGAGCATCCATAATTTCTTTCTTTGTGATTTTACCAACTTTCTGATCAATCATCGCTTTAATTCTTTCGGGCTTAGAAAGAGTGCGGTTCTTTAAATGTTCTACACGGCTTTCAAATTCATTATATGCTTTCAACATGATACCCAGATAATACTTAACAAAAGGCTCATAGCTGTTCTCATTTTCATGCCATCCTGTCGAACTTGCCTGCAATGCTTCATAGTAAGTTTCCTTTGTTTTTTCAATCAACATTTCCATGCTGACATATTTTCCTACAATATATCCTGCCTTATAGTACAAAAGAAGCGACAGTAAACGGCTCATGCGTCCATTTCCGTCATTGAAAGGGTGGATACAGAGGAAATCCAGAATAAACATAGGTATCAAAAGTAATCTATCAATTTTATCAGTATTCCATGCTTCTAAAAACTGTCTGCACAATTCATCCATAGCTTCCGCAGTCTGAAAGGCAGGAACCGGAATAAACCTTGCTTTCTGGTGACCTTCTGCATCTGTTTCTGCAATTACATTATCAGCATTTTTATATTCTCCACCGGAACCGGCATAGGAATACAAATCACGATGAAGCTGCAAAATAATATTAGGTCTGGGCACAATATACTCATAGCTTTCGTGGATTGTAGAAAGCACCTCTCGGTAACCTGAGATTTCCTGCTCAGATCGGTTTCTTGGTTCTGCCTTTTGGCTGACCAATTCTTCCAATCTCTTATCTGTTGTATAAATACCCTCAATACGGTTAGAGGCACCTGTACTTTGAATCAAAGCGACTTCAAGAAGGGTTTTCAATTCATCAATATTAGCTTCCAAAAATAGCTCTTGCTTACCTTTGTGCTCATGAATTTTTCCAATCATCTGTACAATTTCAGGAGTAAGCAACTTTTCTGGCTCTTTTATATAATCAAAAGCTCTCATGTTATCTACCTCATTTCAGAATTATCTGCCTCATTTTACTCTAAAATGACGGAGATTTCAATGGGATGAGGCAGATAAATTTTCCGGTCACTATGACTGAAATAATAGTATGCACACCTACCACACAGAATATTCAAGAGATCGCTTTCAAAAACACAAAATATTTTATTTTTTGAAAGCAGATGCTATGTAAAGGCAATCCGAAGATTGCCCCAGGCATCAAGCCTATCCTGTTTTCACGATCTGGCAATGTAATTTTAGCACTATGGTTAGTATATCCAAAGCAGAATAAAACATAAAAAAAGATCTGTCACCCTTAGGATTCTTCCCAAAGCCAACAGATCTTACATTTTCCCTTACATCTTTATACTCTTTGCCAGACTCGTCAGCAAAGCTGCCATCTCCGGATTAACCTTTTTTCTTTCTAACCCACGTTATTTTGCAGCCACGGTTACCACTGTTTCCTTTTTTTTCGACATAAGCCAATAAAACATAGAACAAAATATTAATGCAAATACAACGCCAAAAACATTCTGAATCACTCTAAGACCAACCGCTCCTTTTAGTCCATAACTCTCTGTAGCAATGGCCAAAGCACCAAATGTGTTAAATACTGCCTGCCAGCCATATTTTGCAGAAAGTCCTACACCAATTCCGCCAAGGATTCCTATGTATGTATAGATGGATGACGGAAGCAGAAAATATAGTATTGTAAAACATATTACACCTGCAATATTTCCGACAATCCTTTTGCGGACTCTGTATTGCATGTCCTCCATAAATGGTAAGATTGCTGACATTGCCGCAATTCCAGCCCACATTGCCCGTGGCATATTGCAGAGTTCCGCAATGCAGAGTACTGCCGGTACGCATATGATCTGACATAACTGCCACTTTGTTCTGGAAGAAGATATATCAAATTCCTGTACCAAATCATTCAAATTTCTTTTATACGTTCTGTTTTTATGATTTCGATAAAATACGAAGCAGGTAAGTGCTGCACCTAATGCCATTCCGGTTAATCGCATCTGATAACTTTTTTCTGTTACATCATATCCATACAATAACAGATAACCAAGAACCAATGTGGATTGGTTAAACATGAATGGGTTATGACATCCGAACAGAATCAGCACTGCCATTGCAGCAATGTTTAACAGCATTCCAAGTACCGGTGAAAGCTGGTTTGCTAAATGCGGACATACAGTCATAATTACAAAGAACAAAGCCAAAAGCATCGTAGATTGTCCGGTGTGGATCCCCAGATCCGCATTCCGAAATACCATAAGGCATAATAAAACTACTACACCCACAATACTATTCTCATTTCCAAATAAGATACTGAAAATAGTAACAAATAAAAAACAAAATGCCATTGTAACAGCTATCTTCACCAGATATACCCACATATGATATGATTTTTCTTTCACTGTTTCACTCTTTTTCAACAGATTTTTAGAACCTGCCTGATTTAACTGCAATTCCTGATAAAATGTCATGTAATTCCTCCTCTATCTGTTTTTCTTAAACTTATATGGCCTCATCTTTCTGTATTGGAAGCTCTACAACAAATCTGCATCCACCATATTCCCGG
>OGUD01000955.1_pt1 | contig 17865 bp, 10 predicted proteins | sample 1573671 | NCBI WGS metagenome assembly OGUD01 (sample SAMEA2582065, study PRJEB24529) | metagenome | biome: Human gut stool | place: China | collected 2011 | reverse complement strand
TATAACTTGTTATACACAGTTAAGTTCACAAAGCATGTTTTGACACCTTAATCTTTATAGGAAATATACGGATGGCAGTTCGTCATGGCATTTGTCTGTGTGAAGGTTGCTCAGAGCGCAAGAAAGGTGTTTGAAAACCTGAATGATACACAGAAGGTGGATGAACTGGTATCTGAATGTAATCAGGCATCGAACGAGCTGAGGACAGAGACTGAGGGCTTTAAGCAGAATATCAGCAATTTCCATGATACCAACGAGCAGATTACACTTGCCGCCGAGAAATCACTTGAAGACTGTGACAGCAATGAGCAGCTTGCACTTGAGCTTACGAGGGAGACTAAGACAGCACTTGAAAAATAAGCCAATGACATGAACTTTTTTATCATGCCATTGGCTTTATTTATTCTATCAGTATATTTTATAATAAACATCTAGGCTATTAGTCATAGCATTATCGAAAAATGTTTATTATTTCAATCTGTTCTTTCCTGATTTTCGTGCAAAGGCTGTAGCAAGCATTGCACAGCATAATATAGCTGCTACGATAAATTCAGATCTTACAGTATATCCGGTTGATGGGGACACATACTGTCCTGAAGGTTCAGTTTCAGTGACTTCAGTTTCAGGCTCAGAAGGAGCCTCAGAAGGTGCTTCGGTTGGTTCATCAGGATTTGTTGCAGGTTCCTCTAATCCATATTTGCCCGGCTCATCTGTTGAAAGGAAATATACGGAGCAGTGGGTTATAGTGTAGGTTACATAGCCTTTATTGACTAATAAACCTGTTGAACCGTTGACACTCTCAATTTTTCCTGTATCTTCATTGTAGTAGTAGAGATGTACTGTCTCGCCATCCTTGTACTGGTTTCCGACAAATGTTTTGATTTCTGCCGGAGCAGGAAGCTCACCGTGATGTGTGAATGAAATGTAAAAGGCATCCTTCTGCTTGGTGATGTCCTCAATTTCCTTCTGCTTTTCTGTTTCAAATTTAATGCTGAGGTCGATATCAGCCATCTTTGATGAGTCAACCTTCTGACAGTCAAATGACCATGCGTACAGTAATTCGTTGTTCTCGTTGACAACGCCTACGGTTACGCTCTTATTGTTTTCCTTCATTCCCTCAAATAAATCCTTGGTCATGACAATCGGCTTGTCGACGATTGCTTCGATGACTGGTGTAATTGTGTTCTCCATGGATGATGTTATCTTGTCGGCAGCAATATCGGCACTTACAATGTCATCGGCTGCGATTATTGTAGCACTGCTCTTATCCGATTCAGAAGGAGTCTCGGTCTCAGAAGGAGTCTCGGTCTCGGAAGGAGTCTCAGGTTCGGAAGGAGTCTCAGTCTCGGAAGGAGTCTCGGTCTCGGAAGGAGTCTCAGTCTCGGTAGGTGTCTCAGGTTCGTCGTCTGTTATCGCATATTGCTTTTCGACAAAATAGTAGAAGCCCTCATCCTCGGTTTTTAACATATCCGGGTCCGGTGTGTCAGTATAGGAGTCAGTTCCCGTGATATTGTTGTGATAAATCTGGTTGCTGGAAATAAAAGTATTGTAGTTTAAGCTTATATTGTCTCTTATAACCTCAGATTTGCCGGTTGCTGTATTGTAAAAGTACAGAACAGCGGTAATAGGCTCATCATAAGTAACCATAAGCTCATTAGGATTTATTGTGTATTTCATGTAATCTTTCTGAAATGTTTTATCGAGAGAATAGGTTAATATTTTTGCATCTTTTGACACATTTTTATACTTATTGATAAGGCTTTCAGGAACATCTGGAAGTTTCAATAGTCCATTGAGTTTTATAGTTCCGTTTATATTTTCAGGAAGTTTGCTTCCGTCAATGATTACTGAACGCTTATATCTTCCGTTTGTTTCATCGATATTTGTAATTTCAATGGAAGATTTATTATCCCTGATGGTATTTAAAAACTCAGTACTTACCTCAAATGGGTAGCCATAGGCAAGAATGATTGAGGCTTTGCTGGAAGAACTTATTTTTGAAAGTAAAATATCCTCATCCATATAAGTATAGTATGTATTACTATTTATTGATTTTGCTGTTGCATCAACAAGCCATGCTTTGTCGCTGGCAAATTTTTCAGGGACAACTGTTTTTAGATAATCACTGTCAAAACTGTTGCCAGAAAGATCTAGTGTGGTTAAATTTGTAAGATTAGAAATGTCAGGAATGGATGTAAGCTGACACCTTGCCAGAGAAAGGAAGTTCAGCTTTGTAAGCTTTTCGAGACCGCTTAAATCTACATAGTAGTCATTGCATATATAAAGAGTTGTAAGGTTTGGCAAATCTTCAATATCACCTAGAGATTCAAGCGGATAACAGTACTCAAGTGCCAGCCAGCTGAGATTCTTAAGCTTACCTATTCCGTCAATATTTTTAAGATTGTAGCAGGTTAATGTAAGAGAGTATAAATCTTCACATTCCAACAGATTCGTATCGTCCTTCAGGCTTTCAGCAGCACGAAGTCCACGCATGGTAAAGGAGCGAAGCTTTGGAGACAGATGCTTCAAGCCTTCAATATTGCGGTTGCTGTTCATGTCACGGCCCCCAATTGACAGACTTGTAAGATTCTGGTTGGAGCAGACACAGTTTATAAGAGTGACATCTGATGCGAGAATAGACACTGATGTTACATTTTCAAGCTTGCCATATTCATCACAAAATGTATTTATAGTAGTTTCGCTCCAGTCTGACGGTTTGGAATTTTGAGGAGATGTTGAGTCATATATGTAACTTATGTTTGGCGCGTACTTTGCCAGATTGGCATACGAACCAATAGTGCATAGTGAACAACTGAGTGAGGTTATCTTCTTTGCCTCTCCGACAGTGAGTTTTCCGTTGCGGTTTTTATCGCCGGCATTTAAGAGCACAGCATACAGACTTGCATCCGGTATTCCGTTCTCATCATTGGTTATAACCTTGTCATCCTCGGATACTGTTTCTTCAGGGCTTGTCTCTTCCGAAGTTGTCCCTTCTTCACTCGTAACTTCTGAAGAAGACTCAGTCTGCTCATCACTCGCATCTTCAGAAGAAGCTTCGGTTTGCTCATCACTCGCATCTTCAGAAGAAGCTTCGGTTTGCTCATCATTTGTAACTTCCGAAGAAACTTCATTTGTCATCTCGTCAGCCTTTATGTTCATAGAAAACATTGTACTTGAAAGCTGTAATGCAGACAATGCAAAGACTAGCACAGCAGCAAGGACTGAACGGATTTTCATTTTGTTCATATTGGTTTTCCTCCCTAAAATGTGTTTTTATTGGCACAGCGTGTGTGCCGATACAAGCTGTATTATAAGCTTGATTGAGATAGCAGTCTTGCGCTGACAGAGTAATTTTGCAATTAAGGTACAGTATTTTTTTACCGAAAAAAACAGTAATATTTTACTCTGACGGTCTATGTCTTAGGCATATTGTATCTTGGTTTATGTAATGTGTGGCAGTAATGAATTACGCTGACAGCGCAAGACTGTCAGGCGATGTTAGATGTATTATGTTTAAATGATACCAGGGTCAAAAGGTCGGAAATCCGATGCAAGCTTGCTTGCAAGAGGATTTTTGACCTTGGGACCCGCCAAAACATGAATAAGCAGCCATTTTTCGTAGAAAAATGAGCGAATTATGAATGTTTTGAGGATTGTGGGAGCACGCAGTGCGAAACAATCCGGTATCATAGGGGTCAAAAGACCTTTTGAGCCCCACATCACATATATATGATGTGGGCATCAGAAGAATATCTATGTATCAATAATGCAGCGCATTGAGATTAAATATAATGAAAGGGAGATACGCCAATGAAGAAGGTTTTCAAAAAATTAGCAGCATTGCTTATTTCATGTATGATGCTGACCGGTTGTTCATCAGCTGTACAGATTGATGATTATGCTACCAATCTTACAGGGAGCGGTAGTACACAGCGGGTTCAGGTAGATCAGGAATTGCAGTCACAGACGGATTCCGGTGGAATTTCGAAGGATAAGATTAAGGTTGGAGTAATTCATCTGTCAGATCCTGCTGAGGGCAGTGGTTACACATACACACATGACCTCGGTATACAGGGAATGCAGCAGAATCTTGGTTTGTCGGATGATCAGATTGTAAGAAAGATAAATATTCCGGATTCGGATGCTGGTGCGACACGCAAGGCAATTAAGGAATGTATTGATGAAGGCTGCAATATAATTTTCGCTACAAGCTGGGGATATATGGAGACGACAGCGCAGATGGCTGAAGAGTATCCGGATGTGTATTTTTCACACGGCACAGGATATATGAGTAACGGTAAGAATTTTAATAATTATTTCGGAAGGATTTATCAGGCGAGGTATCTGAGCGGAATTGTTGCAGGGATGAATACAAAGACTAATAAGATAGGCTATGTTGCGGCAATGGGCTCGGATAATTCGGAGGTTACAGGTGGTATAGATGCCTTTGCACTTGGAATATATTCGGTTAATCCTGACGCAAAGGTGTATGTTAAGGTTACGAACAGCTGGTATGACCCGGAAGCTGAGAAGCAGGCGGCAGAGACACTTCTTGATATGGGATGTGATGTCATAACACAGCACTGTGATACATCATATCCGCAGACACTTGCACAGGATAGAGGAGTATATGGCATCGGATACAACTCTGATATGAGTAAGGAAGCACCGGATGCATGCCTTTGCAGCGTTATATGGAACTGGAGCGCATATTATACATCGGCAGTTCAGAGCATTATAGACGGAACATGGGATGGAAGCAATTACTATGGCGGCATGAATGAGAACCTTGTTGGAATAACAGAGCTTGCCGATTTCTGTGCGGAAGGAACGGCAGACAGGGTTAAGGAGGCTAAAAAGCGGATAATGTCAGGTGAACTCGGTGTGTTTGACGGCGTTATTGAAACTAATACCGGAGATATGATAGGCGAAGCCGGAAAAACACTTGATGACGCTACGATAACAGGAGCTGTTAACTGGTATTTTAAGACCGTAAATGTGGTAGAGTAGGAGTATACTTATGAACATTAAGAAGAAGATTTTGGCTATAACAATCTGCCCGGTGCTTGTTTTGGGCATAGTCTCAATGCTGTTTATCAATACTTTAGTGAGAAATTCAGTCATGGATGAGATTGAAGATGCTTTAAAAGGAACAGCTGCAGCGACTCTTGCAGCTTATGACCAGAATACCGGCGATTATATGAAAAGCAGTAACGGAGATATCTGGAAAGGAAGCTACAATATATCCAAATCAGAGAGTCTCGTAGACAGAATCAAGAGCAACACCGGCATGGATGTTACATTCTTTTATGGTGATGAGAGAATTATGACATCGGCTGTTGATGCTGATGGGAACCGTATATTAGGTTCTAAGGCAGGAGATAAGATTGTTGAGAAGGTCTTAAATGGCGGAGAAGAATATTTCAGCCATGCTGTATCAATAGAAGGTACAATTAACTATGGATATTTTATGCCTGTCTACCAGAATGATTCGGATAGCCAGATAGTCGGAATGGTCTTTGTGGGAACGAATAAGCATGAGAAGGATGCTGTGTTGAAGCAGATATTAGGCTCAATAGGTGCATCTGTCGGAATAATCATGCTCATATGTATAGCGGTAGGAATTAAGCTTGCAACCGGAATGAGCAAAAATATTAAGAATAGTGTTGAGCTTGTCGGAAGGATGGCAGGCGGTGACTTGAATGTATGGGTTGATGATAAGCTCCTTAAGAAAAAAGATGAGATTGGCGATTTGTCAAGAGTTACGGTAACACTTCGTGATGCCATGCAGTCTACAATAAAAGAAATAACAAGTAATGCAAAGGCATTGCTTGACGCGTCACAGCTTCTTGGAACGGCTGCCGATAATACCAACGGCACAATGAATGATGTACGCATGGCAGTAAGCCAGGTTGTTGACAATTCACAGGCTCAGGCAGAGAAATCTAAAAGCACTTCCGAGCATATGAAAATTATGGGTGACAATATTACGGAGGCATCAAGGGAAGCAGAGCTGTTAAATGACAATGCGGCTTCAATGCAGCTTTCAAGTGAGAAGGCTTCAAAGACACTGATAGAATTAAGAAGCATAAATGAAGATGTAAAGAGGATAATTAATGATGTCAAAGAGCAGACAAACCGTACGAATGAATCAGTAAAGAAGATTCAGACGGCAACGACATTCATCAACTCGATTGCCGAGGATACGAGCCTGTTAAGCCTTAATGCATCAATAGAGGCAGCAAGAGCAGGTGAGAGCGGCAGAGGCTTTGCGGTTGTAGCAGAGCAGATAAAAAATCTGTCGGAGCAGTCTAACAAATCAAGCAAAGAAATCGAGGCGACAGCGGATGCATTGAAGCTTGATTCAGAGAAGGCGGTTCTTGCAATGCAGCAGATGCAGGATATTATTGCAAGCCAGAGCGAGAGCATGCATGAGACGCAGACAGTTGTCGAGGAGGTCATTGATGAGATTGCAATCTCAATGAAGAGCATAGCTCAGATAAAAGAAAATTCAGGAAAGCTTGAAAATGTCAGAAACGAAGTGCTTCAGGCAGTTGACCATCTCTCTGAAATTGCAGGCGAGAACCTTGACAGCACGAAGAGTACATACGAACAGACAGAAATTGTTGCAGATACATTTAAGCAGGTGTACAATAGTGCGGATGAGCTTAAAGCTATTGCAGATAAGCTTGTCAAGAGCATAGAATATTTTAAGATGTAGAATACCATGTTTTACTGCAATCTGCCCTGATTGCAGCATATATCTTAAAAATTTGTGGGCAAAGCTGGCTATTCTTTTTATGAGTGTATAATACGTTATACACAATTAAGTTTATAAGACATGTTTTGCTCCGGAAAATAAATAAAAACGGAAGAATAATGTTATGAAATTGAATGAATTGCAGATTGGAAAAAGCGGTGTTATTAAGACCGTTGGGGGAAGTGGTGCACTCAGGCAGCACTTTCTTGACATGGGAATGATTCCCGGTGCAGAAGTAACAGTAGTAAAGCTTGCACCTATGGGAGACCCGATGGAGCTTCAGATACACGGATATGAGCTCACACTTCGTCTTGCAGAGGCGGCTCAGATAGAGATAGAGAGCATAGACAGACGAACCAGAAATCATGAAAGAATAGAGAATGAAAAGAAGTCAGAGCATCCGGGACTTGGTGAGGATGGAAGATATCATTCTAAGAAGGATGAAAATCCACTCCCGGAAGGAACGAAGCTTACATATGCTCTCGTAGGAAATCAGAACTGTGGTAAGACAACACTTTTTAATCAGCTTACAGGTTCTAATCAGCATGTAGGAAATTTTCCTGGTGTGACAGTAGACAGAAAGGATGGAGCCATAAAAGGCTATCCCAACACGAATATTACAGATTTGCCGGGAATATATTCAATGTCACCTTACAGCAGCGAGGAGATAGTATCGCGTAATTTTGTATTGAATGAGCATCCTAAGGCTATAATAAATATAGTTGATGCGACTAATATAGAGAGAAATCTTTACCTGACAATGCAGCTTCTTGAAATGGATATTCCTATGGTAGTGGCACTCAATATGATGGATGAAGTGACAGGAAATCATGGCTCCATTGATGTCAATGCTATAGAGGGAATGCTTGGAGTACCTGTTATACCGATATCTGCTGCAAAGAATGAGGGTGTTGATGAGCTTGTCAAGCATGCAATTCATATTGCAAAATATCAGGAACGCCCATTAAGGCAGGATTTTTGCGATAAGCAGGAGCATGGAGGAGCGGTTCACAGATGCATACATGCTGTCGAACATTTGATTGAGGATCATGCAGAAAATGCGGATATCCCTGTACGCTTTGCTGCAACCAAGGCAATAGAGGGTGACCATCTTATAATAGAAAAGCTTAAGCTTGATGAGAATGAGACAGAGACTCTGTCACATATTGTGAAGCAGATGGAGACTGAGAGAGGACTTGACAGGAGTGCAGCGATAGCAGATATGCGCTTTGATTTTATCGAGAGATTGTGTGAGCAGACTGTAGTCAAGCCAAAGGAGAGCAAGGAACGAATAAGAAGTGAGAAAATTGACAGGCTTCTTACCGGAAAATATACAGGAATCCCATGTTTCATAGCTATAATGGCATTAGTTTTTTATCTTACTTTCAATGTTATAGGAGCTGCACTTCAGAGTATTCTTGAGCTTGGGATTGATAAGCTGGCAGCTCTTACCGATGCAGCTATGACTGCCGCAAATGTCAACAGCGCGCTGAGAAGTCTTGTGATAGATGGTATATTTACAGGTGTAGGAAGCGTACTTAGTTTTCTGCCTATTATAGTTACACTTTTCTTCTTTCTATCACTCATGGAGGACAGCGGATACATAGCAAGAGTTGCATTTATGATGGATAAGCTGCTTCGTAAGATTGGTCTTTCGGGAAGGAGCATAGTGCCGATGCTTATCGGCTTTGGCTGTACGGTTCCGGCTGTCATGGCTACAAGAACTCTTACTAGTGAGCGGGACCGCAAGATGACTATACTCCTTACACCATTTATGAGCTGTACGGCGAAACTTCCTATATATGCTTTCTTTGTGAGCGTATTTTTCCCTAAACAGGGTGGATTTATCATGACAGGATTGTATCTTTTAGGAATACTTGTGGGAATACTTGTGGCATTTCTTTATAAAGGAACGCTCTTTAAGGGTGAGCCTGTGCCTTTTGTGATGGAACTTCCTAACTACAGACTTCCAAGTCCGAAGAATGTAGGACAGCTTCTGTGGGAGAAAGCAAAAGATTTCCTGCAAAAAGCATTCTCGGTAATTCTTATAGCAACTATAGTTGTATGGCTTTTACAGAGCTTTGACCTGCACTTTAACATGGTTGAAGATTCGAGTGACAGTATACTTGCGATTATATCAGGCTTTTTAGTGCCTATATTCAGACCGTTAGGACTTGGCGACTGGCGTATCTGTACATCGCTTATCAGCGGTTTCATGGCAAAAGAGAGTGTTGTATCAACACTTGAAGTGTTATTCGGTGCAGGTATCGGTTCTGTCCTGTCGCCTGTTGCGGCAGCAGCACTTCTTGCATTCAGCCTTCTATACACACCTTGCGTGGCGGCTATAGCAGCCATTAAGAGAGAGCTTGGAATTAAGTGGGCTGTCGGAGTAGTGATTTGGCAATGTGCTGTTGCATGGGTTATGGCGCTTATTGTGAAGCTGATAGTTGGGATTTTCGTATAGGATTTTGTTTGGAAATAATGCATGTGAATATGGAAGTGGCACCGGCAGGGAGATTGCTGGTGCCGCTTTTTGTATTGAAGTTTGTATAAAATCAGCCTATTATAGCAGAGGCTTCTAAGTAAGACAATAAATCATAAAATAATCATAAAGAATATTAATAATGCTGCAATATACTATGCACTGACGATATTATGTAATATAATTACAAATAACATAATTAAGCGTAATTATATTACGTTATATGGTCATAATAAGTATACTGTTGCATTATTTTTAATATACAGATGCAGCAATCATTATTATAGCCCCAGAGAATACAAAGAAAGAAGGACAGTCTATGTGTACAGCAGCAACCTATAAGACGAAGGATTTTTATTTTGGAAGAACATTGGATTATGAATTTTCATATGGAGATGATGTAACGGTAACTCCGAGAAATTATGTGTTTGATTTCATGCATGAGGGCAGGCTTGAGAGTCATTATGCCATAGTTGGCATGGCACATGTTGCGGATGGATATCCGCTTTATTATGATGCGGTAAATGAGAAGGGGCTTGGAATGGCAGGTCTTAATTTTGTCGGGAATGCGAAGTATCAGGAGGTCGAGGATGGCAGGGAGAATGTAGCCCAGTTCGAGTTTATACCTTGGATTCTTGCACAGTGTGACAGTGTAACGCAGGCTAAGGAACGTCTCGCTAAGATGAACCTTGTCGGGACAACTTTTAATGAGCATTTCCCGGCGGCTCAGCTTCATTGGCTTATAGCGGATGAAAATGAAGCAATCACGGTTGAGTGTACGGCATCAGGACTTAATGTATATGACAATCCTGTTGGAGTGCTTACGAACAATCCACCGTTTGAGATGCAGATGTTCATGCTCAATAATTATATGGGCTTGTCACCCAAGCAGCCGGTCAACAATTTTTCGGACAAGGTGGAGCTTAAGACATACAGCAGAGGAATGGGAGCACTTGGACTTCCGGGAGATTTATCATCGGCATCAAGATTTGCGAGAGTGGCATATACTAAGCTCAATTCTATCTCAGGCGATGGCGAGGAGGAGAGCGTCAGCCAGTTCTTCCACATACTAGGAAGCGTTGACCAGCAAAGGGGCTGCTGCAAGGTGGCGGATGATAAGTATGAGATAACGATATATACGTCATGCTGTAATGCATCTAAGGGAATATATTATTATACAACCTACGATAATCACAGCATAAATGCAGTTGATATGCACAAAGAAAAGCTTGATGGAAATGAACTTTCAAGATTTCCGCTTGATGAAAAGATGAAAATAAATTATCTGAATTAGCTTTGAAACAGACTTTTAACAGTATTATAAATATAATTGCAGCCATGCCTCAAATAAACTCAAAATAAATTAAAAAATATAAAATTTACACTACACATCTGAGTGAAAAAGTAATATAATCAGATATATAGTTTTAATATACTGAACAAAGAAAAATACAAAAGGAGAGTGTTAGTGTAATGAAGAATTTGAGTGTGCGTGTAAAGATGATAATTCTCGCAGTCATTACTCTTGTAGGTGCACTTGCCATTGTGCTTGTAGCAGAGACACATATTTCAGATATGGAGAGAGGCGCTGAGAATGTACTTCGTTCAAGTATTGAAGCGGACTATGATGAGAATATCAAAAATCAGGTTGAAAATGCTATATCACTTTTAAATGCAGTCTATGCAGGATATGAAAGGGGCGAATATTCTCTCGACAAGGCAAAGGAGATGGGCGCCGATTTGCTGCGTGAGTTAAGATATGGCGATGGAGGCTATTTTTGGGCAGATACCTATGAAGGTGTGAATGTTGTACTTCTCGGAAATGATACAGAAGGCACGAATCGTATGAATGCTAAGGATACAGAAGGCAATTCATATATGCAGGATATCATAAGTGCAGGCAAGAATCCGGATGGTGGATATGCTGACTATGTGTTCCCTAAGGCAGGGGAGACGGAGCCGTCACCTAAGAGAGCTTACAGTAAGGCATTTGAGCCATTTGAGTGGGTAATCGGAACAGGTAATTATATTGACTATATTGATACAACAGTTGCCAAGGAGACAGCTGTCATGGAAGCTAATGCTAAGTCTGCTATGACAAAGATTATAGGCTTAGGGGGGATTCTTGTGATAGTTGTCTTAGCAGCGTGCATTTATATGGCAGTTGAACTTAGCAGATCATTCAGGCATACGCTCGACTACATCGGAAATATAGCAAATGGTGATTTTACAAAGAAGCTTCCTAAGAAGCTTCAGAACAGACATGATGATTTTGGTATTCTTGGCGACAGTCTTGAGAATATGAAGAATCAGGTAAGTGTTCTTATCAAGGAAGTCAAGGCTCAGAGTAACATTATCGGTGAAGTTGTGGATATTGTTAAGACGAATGTCATATCGCTTACCGGGAATATTGAGGATGTATCTGCTACAACTCAGGAGCTTGCAGCGAGCATGGAGGAGACAGCAGCGTCATCAGATACAGTTAAGAATATGGCAAATGAGATTGAGGAGGCTTCAAAGAATATTGCAACCCGTTCGCAGGATGGAGCGCAGCAGGCAGCAGATATTCATGAGCGTGCATCAAAGGCACAGGAAGATATAAGACAGCAGCGCACACATGCATCAGAGATGCATAATAATATCAGAGAGAGTCTTACAAAGGCGCTTGAGGATGCTAAGGTTGTCAAGCAGATTGAAGTACTCTCATCTGCAATCATGGAGATAACGAGCCAGACTAACCTTCTTGCACTCAATGCTTCGATTGAGGCAGCCAGAGCAGGAGATGCAGGCAGAGGCTTTGCGGTTGTTGCAACAGAGATAGGAGGTCTTGCTGAGCAGTCTAAGGAGGCTGTAGTAAAGATTCAGCAGGTTACAGAGGCAGTCACATCATCAGTTGAGAGACTTTCCGGGGATACACAACAGCTTCTTGAATTCGTCGGCGGGGATGTTGTTGCCGCTTATGATATGTTCGATAAGGTGGCAGATGCATATAATCAGGATGCGAAGTATATAGACATGCTTATCGGAGATTTCAGTGCTACATCGGAGGAACTTTTAGCATCAATCGACGGTGTGCTCTCATCAATGGATGGAATTGCAACAGCAACCAATGAAGGAGCTAAGGGAACAACAGATATTGCACAGAGGACTATTGATGTCAAAGCGGAAGCAGACCAGGTTACAGGTGAGGTCAGCAGATGTGATGAGACAGCGAGAAAGTTAAGCGAAGAGATAGCAAAATTTAAGGTTGACGAATATATAGTGCCTTAATTGTTGGCAATAGGTTATAGATATATAATATTTTATTATATTTACATGAGAGACATGAAAGCGTCTTGGATGACAATGTGCATCCGGGACGCTTTTTTACAATGAAGATTTTTATCATGTGTTCTCTTATCATGTGTTTTGTACAAGCCAAGTACCGGATAGGGATATGAAGCATTTTTTATGAGCAAGAAGCAAAATCGGATTGCGGATAATATTGATGATGTGGTCTTTTATATAGTGAAATATGCGGATTTATAAATAGTTTTTTAAGATAATTGTGAAATTCGTATTTTCATTCAATGTCCGGTTGAAAAATAAATAGTTTGCAAACGCCTAAGTATTTTTATGTGAAGATATTGTAAAAACAAGCTCTGTATAAAAAAATATTGACAAAATAAATGATTGAACTATAATCATACCGTTAAATTTGTTTTAGATGTTTATTATGAAAATATCAAAAATATAACAAATATCACGGACGTTTTTGGGTTAGTAAAATATAATGATGTTGTTTGTCAATTTAATGCTGTGTAGGATTAGGTTGTCAATTTATATTCATTCGGAAATGAGGATTTTTATGGAGAAAAGCAGTAAAAGATATGAGATAGATATGTGCAATGGCACATTGCTCGATAAATTGATATCGTTCTCACTGCCGCTTATGCTGTCAGGAATATTGCAGCTTATGTTCAATGCGGTGGATATAATTGTTGTCGGAAATTTTACCGGAAGTCAGGCACTTGCGGCAGTCGGTTCGACAACATCGTTAATCAATCTTTTTATCAATCTATTTATAGGAATATCGCTTGGAGCAAATGTACTTGCAGCGCGGTATTATGCAGCAGGAAGAGATAAAGAGATGTCGGAGACTGTACATAGTGCGATGGCAATGGCGCTCATAAGTGGTGTGGCTATGGTGTTTGTCGGGCTTATATTTGCCAGAGGAGCGCTTGAGCTTATGGATACTCCGGATGATGTAATAGACCAGTCGACATTATATATGAGAATATATTTTGTCGGGATGCCTTTTTTTATGATGTATAACTATGGAGCTTCTATATTGAGAGCTGTAGGAGATACGAAAAGACCGTTATTTTTCCTTGTAATAGCAGGCATTGTAAATGCAGGGCTTAATATGTTTCTTGTAATTGTATTTCACCTTGGTGTTGCGGGAGTTGCCATTGCGACTGTTGTGTCGCAGATAATTTCATGTGTGCTTGTAATCATATGTCTTTACAGGACGGACAGCAGCTATCAGTTCAGATTTTCCAAGCTTAAGCTGCGATGGTCATACATCAAGCAGATATGTCAGGTGGGAATACCTGCCGGAATACAGAGCATGGTAATCAATTTTTCCAATGTACTTTTGCAGTCATCAGTCAATTCCTTCGGTTCAATAGCGATGGCAGGCTATACGGCTGCAAATAACATATTCGGATTTTTGTTCGCATCGATTAATTCCGTTACACAGGCATGCATGAGCTTCACAAGCCAGAATTTTGGTGTTGGAAATTATAAAAGAATGACCAAGGTTCTGTTAGAGTGCATAGGTTTGTCAATGGCTGTGGCACTTACATTAGGATGCAGCGCTTACTTTTTCGGAAATAAGATTTTATGGATATATACGGATGATGTCAATGTTGTGAAGGCAGGCATGGAAGTGCTTCACTTTACTACAATTACATATTTTCTGTGTGGAATAATGGATTTACTGCCTGGAGCACTTCGCGGCATGGGATATTCGACAGTTCCTATGATTCTTTCGGTAATCGGAACTGTGGGAACGAGACTAGTGTGGATATATGGCGTTTTTCCATATCACCGCTCGATAGATATATTGTTCATATCGTATCCGGCTTCATGGTTTGTAACTATTGTTTTTCAGGTTATATGTTATTTTATCGTGAGAAAAAGACTCAGCTTAAGAAGGGACAAAGCATAAATTTTATAAAATAAAAGAGAAAAAATCTGTACCAGATAGAGCTGCGAAGCATCCATTTTATGTGAGCAAGAAACGAAAGCGGATTGAGAGTATCATTGACATTATGTATAAGCGAAATGTGAGTAAAAAACGGATAGTTATATAAAAATAGTGGAAAAAAATTCTTAATTGCATTATAATTGGCAATGGAGCTAAAGTACCACAAAAATATAATATGGGAGGGCATAAAATGGAGAATATGAAGTACAGATATAATGACATGACTGAAAGATATAGGAGAATGAACAGGTTCTATATTGTTGCCACTGCAATTCTTGGCGTTTCTTTTATTGTCTATTTGTGGCTTAAGATGATCATGAATAATATTTCAAGTATGACTGTATATGGAAATACAGTATTGATGATTGTTTTTACTATAGCGAACACTATTGTATATGTTCGTGACAGAGGAACGAGGAAACTTAAGATATTAGCTACATATGAAGTCGGAATAGAGTATCTTTTGGTTGGTGTTCAGACAGATGCACGTTTTATCACCTTTGCGATTATAGCAATATTTTTGCTGCAGATTCCTTATTTTGATAAAAAAGGTTTGACAAAGACAGCGGTCGGAATGCTGATTTTGTATATTATTGTCACAGCGGTTCAGATTAAAAAAGGCGTGTTTGCGGCAAATGTCAGCGGATTCTGCGAGATTATATTGACTGTATTTATTGGTATAGCTATTTTAAATGTAGGAAAGATAATCATTGCTTTTAATGATGATGCTATGGGTGCAACAAAAGAAGAGCATGATAATCTTCAGGAATTCTTAGATAAGGTCATGGATATATCAAGAAGTGTCAATGAAGATACATCTAAGAGTACACAGCTTATGGATGAGCTTTTGACAAGCACACAGAATGTTGCCGGAAGCATGAAAGAAATCACTGCTGCAACGAACAATACTGCATCTAGTATTCAGGAGCAGAACAGCATGACTACGCTTATCAATGATGCGATTACACAGACCAGTGAAGCATCAGGACAGATGGTTGATATTGCCAGGGATTCCAACGAGAGTGTTCAGGCGAATATGGTGCTTATGGATGAGCTTAAGGCGCAGTCAGCGAATATTGCCATGACAAATGAGACAGTCAGTGAAGCAATGCAAAAGCTCCAGGAGAGGACACAGGAGGTTGGCAAAATTGCAGGAATGATTCTCAATATCTCCAGCCAAACGAATCTTCTTGCTCTCAATGCATCTATTGAAAGTGCCCGTGCCGGTGATGCAGGAAGAGGATTTGCTGTTGTTGCTGAGCAGATAAGACAGCTTGCAGAGCAGACAAAGAAATCTACTGAAGATATCACAAAAATTGCCGATGAGCTTAACGCAGATGCCAATGAAGTTGCAGAGTCGGTAAGAGGAACAATAGCTGCTGCGGGTATACAGAGCGAAAAGATTGAGACAGCAGGAGAGACATTTAAGCTTCTCAATAAGAATATGGAAAATCTCATAGGACATGTTGATGATGTCAACAAGCATGTAAATGGATTGACAGAGTCAAATAATAAGATTGTGGAGAATATCTCCCAGCTGTCAGCTGTTACGGAGGAAGTTACAGTCAATGCAGAGCAGGTATATGAGCTGAGTGAGAAGAATCTTGAATTTGTGAAGCAGGTAAAGTCTGCTGTCAATCATATAAAGAGTACGTCAGATGGAGCAAAAGATTTTATGTAAAGCTATGGCTGAAAGTAATTATATAATCTTTAGGAATATGAAAAATAATACCATGTAATTTGTACCGGGCGAAGACAGATTGCATTAAGAATTAAAGTTACTACCAACCGCCCGGAAATGAGGATTATTATGACGAAGGATATGACACAGGGAAATCCAATGAAGCTGATTGTGGGTTTTGCTCTGCCACTTCTTTTTGGATTTTTATTTCAGCAGTTTTATAATCTGGTTGATACAGTTATAGTAGGACGCTTTTTGGGAGTGAATGAGCTTGCCGGAGTCGGCGCTACAGGCTCGGTGAATTTTCTTGTTATAGGATTCTGCATGGGTGTATGTAACGGATTTTCGATTCCTGTGGCACATAAGTTCGGTGCGGGCGACTACAAAGGAATGAGAAAATATGTAGCCAACAGTGCGTGGCTTGGAATTGCATTTTCGGTGGTTCTTACTACTGTAACGGTAGTGCTTTGCAGACCGATTCTTGAGCTTATGAAGACACCGGAGGATATTATAGATTTTTCATATGACTACATTGTGATTATATTTGCTGCGATACCATTTACGTTTCTGTACAATATTGTATCAGGAGTGATACGTGCATTGGGTGACAGCAAGACACCGGTTATCTTTCTTGTCATATCATCTGTAGTCAATATAGGACTCGATCTGGTTTTTATCATCGTTTTCAAGATGGGTGTGGCAGGTGCTGCATGGGCTACAGCGATTGCACAGGCAGTAGCCGGCATAGGCTGCACATGGTATATGGTCAAAAAGTTTGAGATACTGCATATTCAGAAGGATGAGTGGGCATTTAATGTGCATATGATGGGTTCTCTATGTGCAATGGGTGTACCTATGGGACTTCAGTATTCAATAACTGCAATAGGAAGTGTAATTTTGCAGACAGCAACCAACACACTTGGTTCATCAGCGGTTGCTGCTGTGACGGCAGCCGGAAAGGTATGTAATTTTCTGGCTTGTCCATATGATGCTATGGGTTCTACAATGGCTACTTACGGAGGACAGAATGTCGGTGCAGGAAAGCTTGAGCGTCTTGATAAGGGACTTGGCTCCTGCGTGATACTCGGAGCAGTGTATGCGGTTATTGCGGTGCTTATATCGGTATTCGGTGGAGGTCTTTTGGCAAGGCTGTTTGTCGATGGAGGCGAACAGGAGATTATAAATCAGGTAAGGCAGTTCCTTATATGGAACACGGCATTCTATTTCCCGCTTGCGCTTGTCAATATTGTTAGATTTCTGATTCAGGGTATGGGATTTGCCTCATTTGCTATACTTGCAGGTGTGTTCGAGATGATAGCAAGGTCGCTGGCGGCATTGGTTCTTGTTCCGGTGATAGGCTTCACCGGTGTATGCCTTGGAAGTCCGATAGCATGGATATTTGCGGATGCATTTTTGATTCCGGCTTATTTTTATGTTAAGAAGCTACTAAAAAAGAGAAGAATGGATTACTACAGCTCATAAAATAGTGACTGATAAGATTAAAATTTATAAAATAAGGTAACAAATTTGTAAAGTTATAAAATTTTTATTTGTATTTTTGCTCATTTGTTCATATAATTAATTCATGCAGAATATGAAAAGATGGAGGTATTGCCAATGCATGAATTAAGCAGAACAGCGATTGAAGATTTTTTTGTACAGACTTTTGATGTGGATAAGGTATTCAGTTC
>OGUD01000947.1_pt1 | contig 18000 bp, 15 predicted proteins | sample 1573671 | NCBI WGS metagenome assembly OGUD01 (sample SAMEA2582065, study PRJEB24529) | metagenome | biome: Human gut stool | place: China | collected 2011 | reverse complement strand
TGCCTGGAATTCACAGGCAGAACAGGGGTTTTTATTTTTTAAAGCGAAATCTCTGCCGGCACCGAATCTATCTATCTTTTTGCCTATATTAATGCTATAATTCAATTTGCAATCTGTTGTTAAACTTGTGTTATTTTGAAGAGTTTTTATACACTCAGGGGGATTTTTACAAATTGAAAAACGATATGATTTATTACAGTGTCGGTGCACTGCTCTATTGTCCCGCCAATAAAAAAACGATTGCCGACTCTGTGATTCATGAAAAATTTGGAACTAAATATTCTCTGGCTTTATGCCTTGAAGATACGATCAATGACAACTATGTGACAGAAGCAGAGCAGGATCTTATCTCTTCCATCCATCAGATATTTGAAAGTTTTCAGGATCATCCTTTTTACCTTCCGAAAATCTTTATCCGTGTCCGCAATGCCGGCCAGATTGAACGTTTAACGAAGGCTTTTGGGGAAAGCATAAAGGTGATCACCGGTTATATCATACCGAAATTTACTGCTGACAACGCCAGCTCTTATATAGAAGAAATGATCCGGGCTAACGAACAGGCTTCCAGGAAATTATATATGATGCCGATCTATGAGAGTTCTTCTATCATTGACCTGCGGCACCGTATCGATATCCTGTATGATCTGAAAGACAGGCTTTCCCATGTGGAAGATCTCGTTTTAAATATTCGTGTCGGAGGAAATGATCTGTGTCACATGTTTGGATTCCGCCGTCATTGTGACGAGTCCATTCACCGGATCAGACCTGTCGCTGATATTTTTTCTGATATCATAACTGTTTACGGCATGGACTACGTCGTTTCCGGACCGGTATGGGAATATTATTCCGGGTATAATTGGGAAAATGGCCTGATTCAGGAACTAAAAGATGATAAACTCTGCGGCTTTACCGGAAAAACAGTCATTCATCCAAATCAGATTTCTGTCGTAAACAAAGTTTATCAGGTTACAAGATCAGATTTTAACGATGCAAAAGCAATTTTAAACTGGGATAAAAAATCAGACTCGCTTGTCTCCGGAAATCTTGCGGGTGAACGCATGAACGAATACAAAACCCACCATAACTGGGCAGAAAAAATCTTATTTCTTGCAGAGGTCTTTGGCATAACAGACTAAACTTATGTATGCACGAATTTCTTTGGCATGACAGACCAGACTGATGTATACATAAATTTCTTTGGCATGACGAGACCAAACTGACGTATGCATAAATTTTCCTGGAAACCGGCAGTATTTTTTATATATCTGACATTTTTTTAATGATACCGCAGCATTTATAATGTTTCATCGGATAATACTGGATCGGCACATTTTTTTCCTCAGCTAATCTCACCAGATGCCCCAGCTGCGGATCGCCCTTGTACCTCTCATCAATCAATATCCTCCATGGAACTCTTCGCAGCAATACTCTTGTTGCCTCGCCGATTCCCGGTTTGATCAGATTGATATCATCAATATCAAATGTCTTTGCAATCTGTTTTACCTCGTCAATACCAGAGCTTTCCACACACTTATTTTCTTTTTCCACATCCATCTCAAACTCGTTCTCGATCGTATGGATAAATTCATAGGACAGATCCGAATCTTTTAATTCTCCGTAATAGACGGCTCCATGGAAATCATCTTTTCCAATGATATCACTCCTTAAGAATGTCCTGCTGATCAGTCCTGACACAGTGCTGTTAAGACAGGAACTCGGTATTAAAATATCATCGTGCGTACCGCACAGTTCTGTCACATTGGCAGGATCGGCTATGACTGCGATATCGGATGATACACCTTCATACTGCGCAAGATCCTTTTTTAATTCATTTAAAATCGCGCCCTTTCCGATCCATCCGTCCACGAACAATAACTGTCCCGGTTCATACCGGCTTAACAGATATTTCATCGCATTGTCATCAATCCCTCTGCCGCGGATAATGGAAATGGAATAATGCGGTACATTGACCTGATATTTTTTTGCAATATATCTTTTGACTAAAATTCCGATTGGAATACCGGCGCGAGCCAGTGAGACGAGCACAATGTCCTGTCCCTTTTTTTCAATGATCTTATCTGCAAGTCTTCCGACAGCAAGTGCTACCGGTTTTGCATAATTTTTCAACGCTTCCCGGTACACCTGCATATATTTTTCTGTCGGGACATATTCGACCGGCAGCATTTCACTGTAATGTTTTCCTGCCTGTATCAGTTTTTCTCTCTCTTCAGTCGGCTGTGGCTGCACCATGCCGGTGATATCTTTTAGTAAAAGGATCACATCCTCATCGCTGTATGAACTTCTCATTTTTGTCCTCATTCCTATATTCTCTTTAATACCAACGGATCACAGATATATTTTCATTTTTCATCCGAAGTGCGTAAATCAGCGTTTCTAATCCTTTTAACGACGCTAATGCCGAATCCGTCATAACGATAACCCTGTCATAGTTTTCCAGATCATAAATAAAAGTCTTTCGTTCCGGATCATATAAACTGCACAGTTCATATCTGCAATGCAGTGGATACTCTTCCTCGGTACTGACCGCGATCGGACTTCTAGTCGTAGAATGGCAGCGGACATCACATCCTATTTTTTCTATTTCCTGACCTGTCAGAAGTGCGGGATACATAAACTCTTCCGTGCCGATCACAAGTACGCGCTCACCCTGTTTCACACTCGTTTCCACGATTACAGTTTCCGCAAGTTTTCTGCATGCAGCCTCATATTGTTTTGCGTCAACGAAACGTCTTGCATTCATCCATCCGGGAATTGATATGATATGTTCCCGCATATTCTTCTCTGATTGCACATCAATATCCGCGCTTTCATGCGTATGATTCTCCGGTATCGCACAAATATATAAACCATCACATCTATACTGCTCCGCAACCGTACCGTATCCGGAATGATCCGTTTTTACCAGATAATGAAGTTCTATTTTTTCATCCTGATAAATTTTTAAGTATTCTTCTGTCATTCCATTTAACAATGAAGCAACTGCAAATTTTGTTTTTTTCTGATACTCTTTTGTTATGATCTTAATGATATTCATGATCGTATTCCCAGTGGTCACCTCATCCTCTATAAATACTATCCTGTCAATATCATTTATCACACGGTCTATATCATCTTTTACCAATTTCTGCTCAGTCGCATGGCTGTGCGCTTCCGAAAAAAATAAATATCTGGCATCCGGTATTACTTCCCGTGTTGTCTGGATATACTTTGTTTCCAGAGTAATCGCAGCCTGCGCACCGATTGCTGTTGCAGTTTCTGCAAAACCGATCAAAAGCAGCCTCTCGCCTTCATATTTTCCCTGAAGCTTCTCTGCAAGACTTTTAAATAAATTCAGTGCTTTCGAAGGTTCTACCGGAACATGTTTTCCCTGCAGTGGATCTACTACCAGATAACTTCTTTTGGTATTGTTTTCCCGTTTTGCTATTCTCACTAAATCTTTTTGCTGATAGTTCATATGTTTTTGATTTTCCTGACGTTCGTTAATTTTTTACGATCTGTTTTCCAAAGGTTTGGAGATATTCCTGGGCAGTCTGTAATGATATATTTAGTTTTTTCTGCAACCGCTCTAAAATAGCGTCTTCTGGCAACCCTAAATCACAACATGTATCTATAATTCCACGTGCTTCTCCTCTCGCTTCTCCTCTTGCTACATCCTGCTCTATTTGATCTTTCATTAATTCCCGTAATGCTTCGCACATACCATTCGCCCTCCTTACCTTCTGATATATTTCATAGTTTGCACTGACGCTTGCCTGTAATACTGCATCTATATTATTCCGCTCCCGCGGTGTCTTCATATTTTCTGTCTGTTCTAAAAACTTCCTGATATCCTCTATATCGGCATTTGCAGATAAGATTCTTAGGCTGCTGTGCATAGTCCGGTTCAACCTGCTGATCACCACAATCTGCACCGGGAATAAAATATTCCCTCTCACGTAATAAATACCTGGATATTTTTCTTCCAGTACATATCCTTTTCGTTCTAATTCCAAAAACAGTTCTCTTGGATATGCTTCACGGAACAATGACACGGTCAGTTCGTCCGCCGGGATTTCATCGATTGTTTTCCCATATCCTTTATAAAGGCAGGCATATCCAAGTGTTTTGTAAAGAGTGTCTATCGACAGTTCATCTCCCGGTCCTTTGTATTCTAACACATTGTACTTTCGCATGATATGACCGATTTCATTTTTCATCACTTTTTCTGCATTTTCTTCTTTTATGATCAGAAGATCAATACGGATCGGTTCTTTACTCAAATGATACTCCGAGATTAAATCAAGTTCCTCGATGTTTTCCTTTAGTTCCAGTTCCGCTGCTGCATAAAACGCAGGATGCCACTGGATCTTTTTGGCTTTGTCTGATGACGATTTCTTTGTCTTTTGCGCGATAATCGTTTCCTCCCTTTTTATTCGGGAGAATCGTCTAATATTTTCGAATCCTCCCTGCTTTTATTTTTATTTAGTGGTGATTTAAAAGCATTGAAAATTCTGATATCCGACGTGGTGGCTTGCTTATTGATATACAAAGCCCTTAACATGGTTTTGACCTGTTTTGAAACGGCGTATGCTGCCTGATAGATTTTGTTAGAATGTAATGCTTTGTTTTTATAAATTTTATACATAAGCGTAGAAACAACATATCCATAAAATATGTATTCTAAACGCATCTGGTCGTTTTCGTGAAAATGTGTGCGTTTAACTTATACCATCTGCTTTCCAAAAGTCTTTAGGTATTCCTGGGCAGTCTGTAATGATATATTTAGTTTTTTCTGCAACCGCTCTAAAATAGCGTCTTCTGGCAACCCTAAATCACAACATGTATCTATAATTCCACGTGCTTCTCCTCTCGCTTCTCCTCTTGCTACATCCTGCTCTATTTGATCTTTCATTAATTCCCGTAATGCTTCGCACATACCATTCGCCCTCCTTACCTTCTGATATATTTCATAGTTTGCACTGACGCTTGCCTGTAATACTGCATCTATATTATTCCGCTCCCGCGGTGTCTTCATATTTTCTGTCTGTTCTAAAAACTTCCTGATATCCTCTATATCGGCATTTGCAGATAAGATTCTTAGGCTGCTGTGCATAGTCCGGTTCAACCTGCTGATCACCACAATCTGCACCGGGAATAAAATATTCCCTCTCACGTAATAAATACCTGGATATTTTTCTTCCAGTACATATCCTTTTCGTTCTAATTCCAAAAACAGTTCTCTTGGATATGCTTCACGGAACAATGACACGGTCAGTTCGTCCGCCGGGATTTCATCGATTGTTTTCCCATATCCTTTATAAAGGCAGGCATATCCAAGTGTTTTGTAAAGAGTGTCTATCGACAGTTCATCTCCCGGTCCTTTGTATTCTAACACATTGTACTTTCGCATGATATGACCGATTTCATTTTTCATCACTTTTTCTGCATTTTCTTCTTTTATGATCAGAAGATCAATACGGATCGGTTCTTTACTTAGGTGATACTCTGATATTAAATCAAGTTCCTCGATGTTTTCCTTTAATTCCAGTTCCGCCGCCGCATAAAATGCAGGATGCCACTGGATCTTTTTTACCTTGTCTGCTAACGCTTTCTTTGTCCTTTGCGCGATAATCGTTTCCTCCCTTTTATTCGGGAGAACCGTCTGATATTTTCGAATTCTCCCTGCTTTTATTTTGATTTACTGGTGATTTAAAAGCATTGAAAATTCTGAGTGGCTCGCATGTTAATATGCAGCCTTTAACGTGGTTTTGATTTGTTTTGAAACGGCGTATGTTACCTTATAGATTTTGTTAGAATGTAATGCTTTAAATAGATTGTAACATGCCGACATATATCTGTCAGTAGTATCACATATTTTTTATTATTTTTGTAATATCTGCACAAAATGTGTGTACTGATTTTCTACTTAGTTTTAGAACCGCTGACTTCCTTTTTCCCACTCATGCTCTGTAGTGATATGTTTTTCATCTACTCTCTACAATAAAGCACATTCTTTATACTTAGATTTTATTTGTTCTATTATCTTTAAAATTGCTTTTTCTGCTGTATGTTGGTTAATCCAACCCTCTCTTGCATAGCCTGCCAAACTTAGTTTATTGTTATCTACTCGTTGTATTACAATTAATGCCCCATTCATATTATTGATACCACTATCAACAGTTACCACATATATCTGTTTTTCAAAATCCTCCTCAAGAATTTTTGCATTTCCAATAAGACAATCTCTTAAATTATCAAATGTTATATTGTCTACAAAATATTCTTTTATGACAATTTCATTCTCCTTAGCCCAAACATACGAATGCAGTTTATCAATTATTTCAATATTCCTCTCCATATTCTTCTCCCATAAAGCAATTTGGTATTCTATGTAAATGCAATATTCTCTAAATCATCCTCTTTCACATGTTCCGACATGTCTTCAAGAACATCTTTCAGACTTTGAACCATCTGTTGATTGGTTACTGCTGCAACATATTTACGTTTTGCTACTTCACTTTCAATAATGGGTACCAGAAGATTTCTTGCATATTCTCTTCTATTTGAAGATGCATACATGTCTTTCAATATACTTCCATCTAATTTTTCTCCCAGTCTGTCAACTGATTTTTCTGCCTCCTTTTGATTTAATAAATAATCTTTTGCAAGTTTCTCAAATTCTTTCTGAATAATTCTAACCATCTCATCAGCATCATCTTCGATAAAATTTCCAAGAACTGTTTCCGTTGCCTTTCCTGCTGCAGCCCCTGCTACAACAGAACCAACCAATCCTCCCACAATTGTCCCGATTCCAGGCAAAATTGCTGACCCCACTGCTGCACCACCAATCCATCCACCTGTTCCTCCTGCAACCGTGGTTGCTGTATTAGCAAGATTTTTAAATAACTGCTTTCCAGATATACGTCCCTGAAATATATTTGCAATGTCAAATGACGATAGTATCACCACTGTTGCACCTGCAGTTATTACATTTCCTCTCAGCAATTTAGCTGCACTTTTCATAGCTGCCGCACCATAAATATTGCCACCATCACGAAAAGCATTAATAAGCAGTGCTGATGCCTTCGGTCCCATAACAGAAACTATCGCTTCCGAACTTCCGACAAGTGCACTATTCAATCCTGCTTTTGACAGCTGTCCTGCAAGAACAGATGTAACAAATGCAGTTCCTCCAACTTTTAATCCTGAAGCTGTCGCTATCTTTAAAGACTTCTCGAGTTCTTCCCCGTTCCATAAATTAGTTGCCAATGCAATCATCGCCGTCACACCGAATGCTGATTTTGCAGCAACTGCTCCATTAGCAGCATCATATGTTATAGACTCCACAGTTCCTGCTTTTGCGATATTTCTAGCCTGTTCATAAGTAAAATGTCCTTTTCGAACAATATTTTCTGCTTCATTAATATCCTTTACACCTGGTACTTTCCCTTTTCGTATTTTATCTTGCATAGTCTCTACCGCAGCATCATATTTATCTGATGGGACTTCAATCTGCATTGGCTTTCCATCTTTCAGATATCTGAAATTTCCCTGTTCATCAAAGCATTCATTAACACAGGCAGAACCTGTCTGGCAATATTTTGATTGAATAAATATTCCATCTACCATTCTGTCTGCGCCATTTTTCACATTATCATCACCAACTATCTTTGCACCATGTCCTGTCAAATTATCATACAAATTGTTGGCTCTCTCTGCAGCAAATCCATGTCCCTGTCTTCCATGGAATTTTTCTTCTTCATATAATTTATTTATCTGACCATATGCTGCACTCGAAATTCCACCCGCCATTGCTCCATAATTTTCTGATTTATCAGTCTGTACATTTAACTTCTCAATATTATCTTCTGCAGGCTGTCTTATCAACGCAAGCAATTCTTTAAAAAAACGATACAATGGTGTTTTATTAAGATAAATACTTGTCCAATCTATTTTTGTTCCATCATACAATTTTATCTGCAATTCATTATTGCAGTCTTTATTCGCTATGTCATATAACTCAATATCTTCGATGTCGTCATACCAGATTTTCTTTGGTTTCTCTAATACTTCCAGATAATATACCTTTGTATCTGTAAATAAATATCCGGATTTTCCGCTTCCTGCAACTGTGGTGTCATAAAATCCAATTACCGTACTCTCATCTAATCCCGATGCAAATTTCTTTTTTGCATTGTCTAATTTTTTTCGAGAAATATCATTTCCTATCTGAAATCCAGATATTGTTTGAATTTTAGTATAGTATTTTTTCAATAACTCTATTTTTTCTTGATGTTGATCCATATGTTTCCTTTCAATTAATATTTTTAGATATTTGATAAATACTCTGTAACATTTTTATTTCACTCCATTAAAATGTATATTTCAACCCTTTTCCCGCGTTGTATATATTTCTTCTCAACTGATAAAATAAAAGTATTACCTAGGAGATTACAAATCATGAATCGATTAAAAGATTTGAGACTAAAGATGGGGTTAAGCCAGCAGGCTCTTGCTGATAAATTGAACGTCAGCCAGCAGACCATCTGTAAGTACGAAAATAATACCAATGAACCGAATATCGACATGTTAGAAGCCATGGCAGATATTTTTGACGTATCTGTTGATTATCTGATTGGCTATTCTTCGTGTGCCCATAAAGTAGAGGAAGTGTCCGAGACGGCTCTCAATGAAGATGAGCTTGCCTTTTTAAAAAAATATCGTTCGATCAATCCTTCCTCCCGTGCTTTAGTACAACAATTTATGGATGAATTTTTACGTTTATCCGGTGAATAATTTTTCTTTTATTATAGCTTGTACCTAAGACACCATCTGTCCATCTCAAAAACTTTTTTAATTTTTTACAACTTCAACATAATCTCCCTGGCTTCGCAGCCACATATCAATGCCCTTGCCAAATGTTTCAGCCGAAATTAAGAACTTTCCGTTTTCCTCCTTCAGGATCTTTGCAGTCGGCAGGCGATCTAATATCGCCTCCACACTGGTTCCTTTATACCAGAACTTCGTACGCTGTAATTTCCCGCCATACATGAACTGTATTCGTTTTCGATATTCTCCTTCCTCAAACCGGTCTTTATACGGAATATTAAAGTGTTCATCCAACACCTGAAGTTCTAGGATCCGGTCGATCCGGTAAATGGTTGGAAACGCATCATTTGCCACATCAAATGCTTTTTCTTTATCGATCCCTTCAATATTTGCAGCCAGATAAAAATAAAATTCGGAAAAAAGGATTGCCTGCGGTTCTACCTTCCGCTTCACAACTTTTTTATCTTTTGTACGCTCATAACCGATCTCAATGCATTTTTTCTCATGAATTGCCTGTCCGATCTGCCACATCTTATCAATGAATACCCTGTGATGCTGCGGTTCAATGTAATGGTAACGCTCATTGGCAATCAGTTCACTGACAAGGCTCTGGTTCTGCGGCGGCACACAGCACTCGATCAGCTTATCTAACATCTGCATCATTTCGTCTTTGGTAAATGCACGGCTGTCTAACAATATTTTGGTAATAGCAAGCACTTCCTCGTTGGAAAAACGCATTCCTTCTTCCTGCTCAAGCCGATAACCATTCTTCCTTCTGTCATAGATCAGCTCATTCTGGATACCAAAATCATTGACACGTTCGTTCAGATAACAGCGGATGTCATCTAAATCTCTTTGAATCGTTTTTTCATCCACACCGAACTTTTGTCCAGCAGCGGCTTTGTTAATCACTTTACCACGCATCAAAAGGTCGTACATCCGCAGAACACGATCTGCTTTTGATCTTTTATCTATCGGCTCCTTTTTTTCCATAACCTCATCTCCATTTTTCATCTCAAAACATTATCATATCTATCCTTAATACTTTTATTTTGTTTTCTGCAGCCAGAATATTGTTTCACCCTTATTTTATCAATGCTTCGATACTTTTTTCTTTCTTAAAAGATATCTCATCAATAATGTTAAATTTAGACCAGAATGTTTCTTTAAAATGGTACACAATAAAATCATTTTCACCACAGTCTGCAACTGGAATGATCCCATCTGCTTTAAAATCAACATGCAGTTCTTCTTTTGCATTCAAAATTTCTTTAAAAGCTAAGATTCTGACACCATCATCCAAAAATATTGTTTCTTCATTATTTGAAATAATTTTTTTTAAAACTTCCGGCAGTTCTGCTCCATATACCCGTTCAACTTCTGACACTCTTCCGCCATCAACTGTTTCTTTTAAAATCTGCTCTAAATACTGTTTTTTTGTCATTAATCTATTCCCCCTAACATTTCATTTAATCTACTGTACGGACTATCGGCTGCATGTACTCCCTGCTTGTCATAATGCACCTGTGCATCTAGTGGTGTAATATTTGCTGACTCGTTCTTTCCACCCATACCTAAAGGCTGTATATGATGTGCATCGTAGTCACTTCCTTCTTTACGAATCAGATTACCATTTGCAGAATATACATCATGCCCATATTTCGGCCACTCCCGGCCGTTTGTTTCCTCCCAACTCCTTTTTAACATCTCTTTCTTATCCGCAAATTCTTCCCGCATAACTGCATTTTCTTCCGGAGTAATTTTCTTTAAATCGTAAGCTTCAAATGGCCTATCTGAAAATGTATCCGGACATTCTGATTTTTCTTTAATATCCTTAAAATATTGGCTTAATACTTTTTCAAGATCTGCCTCTGCATTATCCGTTTTTTCAATCTTGTCATCTTCTAAAATCTGGTCAAACTTAGCCAGTGCTTCTGCACTGAACTCCTGTCTTACATCTTTTTTCCCTTGAATTTCCGTTATTTCCTTTGCTCCATTTTCCAGATGCATAACTTCACACCTCTCTACATATAGTCCATTAATCTTTCAAATAAAGTTCGTGACGTCTCTTTCCCATCTATCTGTGCCTTTTCCCTTGTCAAAAGTGCCACGATTTTTTTCTGGTCATTTTCACTCATCAACGTAACTGCCGGATCAAGTATTTCTCTCATAGCACAATACCATGTATCAATATTTCCTTCCTGTTTTCGCAGCATCTCAAACGCAATTTCCGAATTAAAAATATGATAAATAACCTGACATCTTAATTTCTGGATTTCTTCTTTATCATTCGTTTTTGTATACCTGATAAACGCTCTTTTGGCTTCCGATGGTATTGATAATTTATATACCTCATCAGTAAGATCCGTTATATATTTCCTGTCCAGTTTGTTTCTCTGGTTGACAGGTATCAGCAAATATTCAACAAATTTATTTTTATCTGTGCGTGTTTCGCTTTCCCCTTTATAACAATACAGAGAATTTTTCTTAAAATTGGTATCGATGTTACACAATACAGGCTCTAACCAGTTATTCTGATAAACTGCTGCAACAAACGTTTTTAGCCTGGACAACTCTGATATCTGGTCTTCATTTAAATTTGCTGCTCTGCCCACAAGTTCCCTGTCTTCCATATCCGGCAGTCCTAAAATGATCTTGGTATTGGTATTGCGGATCACGGACATATCCATCAACCCCGGAGCCTGGTCAGCAATGATAAACCCCTCTCCATAGGTACGCATTTCCGCAATCGAATTTGCAAGCATTTCCACTGATTTTCCAAGTACATTTGCACTCTCCCCGGACTGCTCTGTTGATGTGCGTTTCAGGATATTGTGTGCCTCCTCCAGTACAGTTACATGCTGAAGCGCCGCATTTCCTTTCCCCGCACCTGCCATACGATACTCCTGTAATTTCATCACAAGCAATCCCATAATAAGTGACTTTGTCTCTCCCGATCCGGTTCTGCTCAGATCAATAATAACATTAGAATCAAACAATTCTTCCGCAGTAAGTTCATCATTGGTAAATATCTGACCATAAAGTCCATTGGTCAACGATTTCAGCCTGGTACAAAGTGCTCCCTTATAATCCCCCTTACTGTCGGACGAATAAGCAGAATCATCCATCACCACATTGATCTGATTTAATACATCAATAAACGACGGATACAATGCATTTCCATGTGTGTCATGATATCTGCACTCAGAGTTCTCCAGATTCCATCCGGCAGCGATATAGGCATGTTCAACCGCATCCTTTAAAACTGCCGGCATTGCAGCATACATTGGCCAGCACACATTAAATATTTCAATCAACCGGTCAATATGCTCTAAAACGTGAATATCGTCCGGGAAACTGAACGGGTTGATACGAAGGAGCGACATTTTTTTATAATTTGTCCCAAATATTTTTATATCTTTATAACTGCCAAATCTGTTTTTGTACTCTCCTTTCGCTGGTTCAATGACCAAAAATTTCACCTTGTGCTCCATTAACTGATCCAGCATCGTATAAATTGCTGTCGATTTTCCTTTTCCTGTTGATCCGGTGATAAATGTATGCATCGTCAGGCTTTGCATGTCGATTTTTACCTTTTGTTCTCTTCCATTTCCACCCTCGTTATGTCCCATATGATAAAGATTTCCAAGATCAATCGTTGGACCAGAACCACATTCTATATTCCGTCCAAACGGAGCCATCGGTATCACTGTAATCCCTGAAACAGATTTTTTCGGAAGACCGATCTGTATTGCCAGCTCATCTCCACTTATAATAGATGCCGGTGTAACAACCACCTTGTTTTCTTTATCCTGCAAAAATCTCGGGTGCACCAGAGAACCTAAATATTTTCCCAGAATATCTGTATCCTCCGGTTTTGACCACGAATTGATATGCGATGCCTGCACACAGGATTGTTTTCCCCGCATTAAGGCATTGTAATTACTTGCTGCCATGAGAGAAGTTTCTCTGTTATCCGCAATCACATACGCTGCACAGTCAAATGCCCCAAAACTTTCACACTCATCCAGGCGCTGCAGATGCTGGTCTATTTTATCAAGTAATGACTTTACAGAACGGTTTTCATAATTAAGCTGCAGGCTTTTTCCTGTCGTTTTTGTGGAAGATACCGTATCTGTAAATGCACGGCTCTGCTGGCTTGCTCTCATTGTTGAATTCGTTTTACCCGCTGTATCTGCGGTGCCGCTGTTCCTCCCCGCATTGATTCCAACCTCAAATCCAAGATTGATGGCTCCCATATTAAAACCGACGTCTACACCTGCACTGCCCCCAAAGTATTTTCCGCTGGATCTCGTTTTGCTCTGCGTCATTGCAATTCCCCTGGAGATCCCTTCTGATATTCCGTTTGTTTCTGCCTTTGAAATAGATGATGTATCACCTTCATTGAGTGTTACCGTACTGCCTGCAAAAGCAGAAAGCTGCGTATACAGCATCTCATACCCCTGTTTGATCACCTGGATCTCAGTGGTGTCTACTGGATCGGCCAGCATAACGATCGTATATTTTTGTCCCTTTAAAGAATCCGTCAGATTCTCAATTCCCTGCACATACCCTTCTGTGCTTCTATCTCCCTCATCACGAAGTGCCACGATCCCCGATACCGCAGAATAACAATTTCCCTTTTTCTTTAAAACCTCTTTTTGAAACAGTTCCACCTTATCGTCTGATATTTCTTCCAACTCCGATCCAATCAGGTTTCCTGATAATGCACCTTTGAAAGCCTCTGCATTTGCAATTCTTCTGTTCCGGCTGATTTCATTCTGGTTTCTTGCATTTTTTGATAAAATACCTAAATAATAATCAATACGATAACCATCACTTCTTATAATCGTTGTAATGCTACAGCCAATGGAAGAAGCTACATTCACGATCGTGGTCAGTTTGTTTAAAAAATTTTCTTCCTTGTTGAGCACCAGTCTGGTAAGTTTATAAAACTTTCCACACATTACAATATCTACATCAATATCTTCCTCTGATGGCCGCATAATGTCATAGGTTTCCAAACGGTCAAGATAACTTTTTGTAATGATCGCTGCCGCATTATTTAATGAACTGTCTAATGTCCGGCTCAATTTATTTTGCGTTGTCTGTATCTCACTCAGCATAAATCCATCCTCCATTTACGCTTTTAATTCTGCTAACTTCTTTTCCAAAATCGCAGCATATTCTTTATATGCAGCAATCTCGTTCTCCTTATTTTCGCATTGGCTGATCAAATTTCCAAACTCTTCTGTTATATTGTTCAAAAGACTCTCTTCCACCTTCTGGCTGATTGCAGACATTTTTGTTTCAAAACTCTTTACCTCTTTCTCTAATCTGTCACACAACTCTCCATAAATGTTTGAAATAGCCTTAGACAATGCGGTAGATAATTCCGTTTTCTCCTGTGCTGAAGTAAGTTCCCCATTAAACTTGCCCGCAATCCCACTCATGGCATCCGAAATATCCATATCAAAAACAGGAAACTCAATTCTGCTGATCGTCTCCTCCACCATAATCCTAAACAGCGAAGAATCGTATTTTTCACTTCCCATATCAAAATTATTTACCACTACATTTAACAGTTTTCGTTTTACTTCTTTCATCTGCATAGCCTCGCTAAACACTTCCTCCACCTGATTGGAAGCCTCCAGCGCATATTTCTTCAAATTCTCGATCGCATCAGCTGCTATGCAGTAAGAATAGTGTTCCTCGTATGTATATACATGTGTTTTTTTCCAAAACAAATGCCCTGTCGTATAAGAACCTGTACTTGTTTTACTACCGGTTCTTTCCCTGATATTTAAATAATCCTTACTGGAATCCCGGAGTTCTCTGATCCCAACCGCTTTTTCTGATTCAATCTTTGCATTTAATTCTCCAAAAACAGCTGCAATATCTGCCTTAATATTGTTCATCTGACTTTCGATCAGTTTCTTCTGTTCTAACAGCTGTTCTTTTTCATTTCCTTCCAGAAGTTTGATGCGCTGGTTTGTTTTATCCTGATATGATAACAGAAGATTACGCAGTTCTTCCACCGCATCCGGAATAAATCCCTTTGCCTTCGCTTCAAAAATATGTTCTTTTTCCGTTACTACCTCACGGAACAGTGCCTTAACCTCATCAAAGTTTCCAAGTAAATTTAAGTCGGAATCCATATCCGTTGAAAATTGACGGATCGCAGAATACATATTTTTTTCTTCTTTCGTAAACTCACTTTCCGCTTTGCCAATCATATTGTACGCCAGTGAAGATATCATGATCGGCTTTGCACACTGCCTGATTACTTCGATTAATTCCGGCGAACTTTCTCTTGCCTCTAAATCTTCAACAAATTCTTCGACTTTTGCCTTTGCTCTTTTCGTCAGTTTCTTCTTCACGATCCTGCAGGCTTTTGGAACATTATCCGTTGTGTTTTCGTCATCGCCAAAGATGTCATCCTCCTCCTGCTTTCTTAAAACGTCCCTGACCCCACTGTCATAACGGCTTGCAATCAGCACCAGCTTTTTTACACCTTTCTGCGGGAGCTGACTGGACAACAAGATCCAGTCACTTTTATCAAGGAATCCAGTCGACGGACTCAGAAAAAATACAACATCACATACTTCCATAAACTCTTTCGTGCGGATTGTCCGGGATGCGATCGGATCATTTAAACCAGGGGTGTCTACGATCGACAGACCTTTAAATTCTTCTTTGTTGAGATACAGTGTGACTGCCTTTACGATCGGTGTGTATTTTCCATCCTCTCCTACATAATTATTTAAACCGGAAACCAGAGCATCATAAGACTCATATTCTAAGATGTCCTTCCCCTTTTCCAGGTAAGGGACCGGGTCTACACCATTCCTTCTTACCATCTCAATAATTTCGCGTGCTGAGGTATAGATCTCATCCTCCAGATCCACACATGCATTTTCCTCAAGTACCTCCCATTCCTCTTTCGAATAGTACTCAATCTGAATGATGTTCTTATCTGAATATTCCATTTTAGTCAGGGTTGCTGTCTTAGGTGTCGGTGCTTTCGGCAATACCTCTTTTCCATCAAAAAGAAGTGTATTCAGAAACGTGGATTTTCCCGCTTTTACCTGTCCAATCACACCGATGTTTAACATCCTGTCTGTACGATAAAAATCTTCTGTTTTCTTTTTAAAATTTGATACCAGTCTCTGCAGTTCACTGATATCTTCTTTCTTTTCATGTCCGGTAACCTCTGTAATAATTGCATTTGTATTGTCAATAAATGTCTGAAACTCCTTGTTATCTTCTGTAAATACTGCCATACTGTGTCTTCCTTTCCATTGCAAAATATTTTATATACACGCTTTTTTATTAACCCTGAACTGCATACAAAAAACTGTCATAGTCATCAAAATAAGATACCACATAGATTGCCATATAGTGATCCATTTTCCCCTCTATCCTGCTCTTTTTTTCAAAATCCACATAATACACTATGCCATCACAGGGAGCTAAAATCTTTTTTGTCTGTTTCTTTGTTTTTATTTCTGAACTCCTAAACAAATCTTGTTTTGTCTCCCTAAAAACAGACAGTTTATCATACTCAAGAATACAATCCCCTTTTTTTACAAGGTTTCCATTCTCCAATTGCATTTTTACAGTTGCCGGCTGCCTTTTTCTACTTTCCTGCTTTTCTCCTGTACTTCCTGGTATCGTTTTATTTGTATTGCTTTTAGCTTCATACTCTTCATCACTTTCGTCTTTACCCATCCAGCGAACCGTACAGATCTCATCACATTTTATTCTCTGATCTATGATCCACTTATATGGAATATAATCCCTGAACTGGCCACACCAGCGTTCCGGTACAGTTACCTGAATTTCATTTAATATATCTGTATTATCTTCCAGCACACTTTTTGCAACCTGTGCAATAACCCGGATTTCTTCCTTGTCACAATCAAACATCTGTGCAAGATCTGCAACAACCGGCATGAAATTTCTCACATCTTCTGACAATCCTGCTATCATAAATGCTTCTGTCAGATAGGCATATTTATCATCCCAAAGATCCCTGCAGAGATTACCCATATCCCGCTCATCAAATCCAAGTCCCTCCTTATAGATATCCTCCGCAGACCATTCCAGCCCGATTCCTTTTGACAACCTGCACAGATACAGCATTCTGTCATAAATATCCTGTTTATCTGCCACAAAAAAATAAGAAAGACTGCCAATCGTCATTTTTTTCACATGCTCCGTGGTTTTTAAAAATGTTTCATTCTTAACCGGATGCTGATATGCCAGTCTTGTAATGGCTGCATAATTTTCCTTCTGTTCTTCCTCTGCCTGCGGTTTCATTTTTTCAATCTCTGAATGAAGCTGCTCTATACGCGCTTCAATTTCCCTTAATTCTACCTGTATGTCTGTAAAATTCATACTCACTCCCTGATTTCTTTGATCCACGTTCTTTTTATAGTCAATCTCTGCTTTTTCTGAGCTTTGTTCCATCTCTTCAATATCGAAATTGATCATTTTTATTCTTGTATGATAATTAGGAAGTTAATTATCACATATTTCCTTTCTTTTAATATCGTGGTTCAATACAATTCAGATACTATGGACTTTTGATTTGTTTTCTGTAGCTTGACTACTCAACTGGAGTGTATTGCCACTACCTTTATCTGAATTGTTTATTAGCTGGATGTTGCCGGAGTGTTTTTCACTCAGAGTACTTATTTCTATCAAGTCTACGATGATAATCGTTGGTGGACATCATGGTATCAGACTTTAGGAAAGGGAGGTACAACCTCATGAAAATTTACGTAGGCATTGATATTGCCAAACTTAATCATTTCGCCGCTGCGATTTCTTCCGACGGTGAAATAATCATTGAGCCGTTCAAATTCACAAATGACGCTGATGGCTTCCAACTGCTGGTCTCTAAACTCGAATCATTCGATAAGAACAGCCTCATCATCGGTCTTGAGTCAACGGCACACTACGGTGACAACCTTGTTCGATACCTTGTTACTGAGCTTTACCAAGTGTGTGTGTTGAACCCCATCAAAACCTGTCAAATGCGAAAAAATAACGTTCGCAAAACTAAGACAGATAAGGTCGACACTTACGTGATTGCTAAAACTCTTATGATGCAGGACAACCTCAGATTCGTCAGCTTCTTCGATCTCGATATGATGGATCTTAAGG
>OGUD01000942.1_pt1 | contig 18036 bp, 12 predicted proteins | sample 1573671 | NCBI WGS metagenome assembly OGUD01 (sample SAMEA2582065, study PRJEB24529) | metagenome | biome: Human gut stool | place: China | collected 2011 | reverse complement strand
ATACCTTCTCAGGTGCTCTGAACCAAAGCATGTTCTCTCTCCTCTCAGCAACAGTTTTAATGTTGATTAAATGCTTAACTCCTACGTTCTCTGATACGGAGTTACCGCCCCATGAACCACATCCGAGTGTGAGAGATGGTGTGAGCTTGAAGTTGTAAAGGTCACCGATGCCACCCTGTGATGAAGGTGTATTGATGAGAATACGGCAGGTCTTCATTCTCTCTGAGAACTCATCAATCTTAGCCTTCTCTGTTCCTACATTGACATAGAGTGAAGATGTGTGTCCGTAACCGCCGTCTGCGATTAAGTGCTCTGCCTTAGAAACTGCATCCTCAAAGTCCTTTGCCTTATACATTGCAAGTACCGGTGAAAGCTTCTCATGTGCGAACTCCTCTGAAAGCTCTACGCTCTCAACCTCACCGATAAGAATCTTAGTTGACTCAGGAACCTTAACTCCTGCAAGCTCTGCAATCTTATATGCAGGCTGGCCAACAATCTTAGCATTAAGTGCACCATTGATGATGATTGTCTTTCTAACCTTCTCTGTCTCAGCTGCATTCAAGAAGTAGCAGCCTCTGTCCGCAAATTCCTTCTTAACCTGCTTATATACCTTATCAAGAACGATAACTGACTGCTCTGAAGCACAAATCATACCGTTATCAAATGTCTTAGAATGGATGATTGAATTGACTGCAAGAGTTATATCAGCAGTGTCATCAATGATTGCAGGTGTGTTACCTGCACCTACGCCAAGTGCCGGCTTACCGCTTGAATAAGCAGCCTTAACCATACCAGGTCCACCTGTTGCAAGAATGATATCTGCTTCCTTCATGAGAATGTTGGTAAGCTCAAGGCTTGGAACATCAATCCATCCGATGATTCCTTCCGGTGCTCCTGCCTTAACTGCTGCCTCAAGAACAACCTTAGCTGCTGCTATTGTGCTGCCCTTAGCTCTTGGATGAGGGCTTATGATAATACCATTTCTTGTCTTTAAAGAAATAAGAGTCTTAAAGATAGCTGTTGATGTAGGATTAGTTGTTGGAATAACCGCTGCAACAACACCGATTGGCTCAGCAATCTTCTTAGTACCGTATGCCTTATCCTCCTCAAGTACTCCACATGTCTTTGTATCTCTATATGCATTGTAAATATACTCTGATGCAAAATGATTCTTTATAACCTTATCTTCAACGACACCCATGCCTGTCTCTTCAACTGCCATCTTAGCAAGAGGAATTCTCGCCTGATTGGCTGCCATAGCTGCCTCAAAGAAGATCTTATCTACCTGTTCCTGTGTGTAAGTAGCAAAAATCTTCTGTGCCTCTCTTACACTTGCAAGCTTCTTCTCAAAGCTCTCAACACTATCAACTACCTCATACGTTTTCTCCATCACTAGAGCCTCCCTGAATGAATAAGTGGTGCGACATCATATTGACACATTGTTTGTGAGAATACATTAAAAATTATAAATGAATCTCATGTCGCTTTGTTAATTATTTAACATTAACTCTGTTAATAAATTAACACACTTCTATTTACATGTCAACACCTATTATAAAATTTTTTTCAAAAAATTATAACAAACTATTCTTCAATAGTACAATTATGATAAAAAATCAGTACTTCTATCCCAAAATGCAAAATAAATGGTAGCTATTCACATTAAAATATAGTATATTTTTCACAGAATATACAAAGTGAGGAATCCACAATGTCAGAAAAAGATATTTTCACCAAGAAATCCCTCGATATAGAGGGTAACCTCTCAGAGACAGAGGAGACATTCATAGACAGCTACGGCAAGCATGAGCAGAAGCCTCTCAGAATACTTCTAAGTCTCTACAAAGGCCATTATCTACAGCTTGTACTCTCCGGTATTTTCTTTGCACTTAAGCATGCATGTGTGTGGTATCTGCCGGTTGCTACAGCAGGCGTAATCAACATTGCTTCCGGCACAGATGACGGCGGGCTCTCCGGCATTCTCTTCTATATAAGTATAGAGATTGCGCTGGTTCTCATAAATATGCCTGCCAACTATCTGTATGTGCATTTCAGAAGTCTTGCAATACGCAATATGGAGGCAGGTCTTCGAGGTGCACTTGTGCGTAAGCTTCAACAGCTCTCCATCACATATCACAAGGAAATGCAGTCGGGAAGACTGCAATCGAAAATTATGCGTGACGTTGAAGCAATCGAGACACTGTCACAGCAGCTCTTTACCAACATTCTCACCATACTTCTGAATCTTATTGTTGCATTTGCTGTAACAGGAATGAGGAGCCGTACGGTGCTCATATTTTTCGTTATATGCGGACCTGTTGCAGCCCTGACGATGGTAGCATTCAAGAATCAGATTAAGCGTACCAACTCTACATTCCGTAAAGAGATGGAGACAACCTCCGCAAAAGTCATGGAAATGGTTGAGCTTATACCGGTGACAAGAGCGCATGCACTCGAAGATGAAGAGATTGATAAGATGGAAAACCAGTTAAGCTCTGTTGCCAAAAGCGGCTACCGTCTTGATATCGTCCAAGCCAATTTCGGTGCAGTAGGCTGGTGTGTATTCCAGGTATTCCAGGTGCTATGTCTTGGCTTTACAGGCTATCTCGCCTTCCATGGCCAGACAACCGTCGGAGACATCACTCTCTACCAGACATACTTTTCAACCATAGTCAACCAGATTTCAAGCTTTATAAATCTACTTCCTATCATATCTAAAGGACTTGAATCGGTTAACTCGGTCGGTGAAGTTCTACTCGCTAACGATGTTGAAAATAACAAGGGAAAGACCAAAATCAAATCTGTCCGCGGACAATTCGATTTCGAAAATTTATGTTTTGGCTATGACAGCAGCAAGCCTGTCCTCAACCATCTCAACCTGCACGTTGAGCCGGGTGAGACAATAGCACTTGTCGGTGAATCCGGAGCAGGAAAATCAACCGTTCTCAATATGGTAATCGGCTTTAACAAGCCTGATTCGGGACGTATTCTCCTAGATGGCATGGACATGAATACAATAAATCTTCAATCATACAGACAGCATATAGCAGTTGTTCCGCAGACTTCAATCCTGTTTTCCGGAACCATAAAGGATAATATCACTTACGGAATCGATAAGGTCTCCGAGCAAAAGCTTAATCAGGTTATTGACGCAGCTAATCTAAGGAGCTTTATTGACAGTCTGCCTGAAGGTCTTAACACAGTTGTAGGCGAGCATGGCGGCAAATTAAGCGGCGGTCAGCGTCAGCGTATCTCTATAGCACGCGCACTAATCCGCGACCCTGATATCATTATCTTAGATGAAGCTACCTCTGCTCTTGACAGTATATCGGAAAAAGAGATTCAGGAGGCACTTAACAATCTCACAAAGGACAGAACAACATTTATCGTTGCCCACAGACTTTCTACAATAAAGGGAGCTGACAGGATTGCTGTTCTGCGCGAAGGCCACTGCACTGAATATGGAAGCTATGATGAGCTTATGGCTCTTAAGGGCGAATTTTATGAAATGAGGCGCTTACAGTTATAACTAAATATACAAGTCACATACAAAAGAGTACATATACACCGGTAATTGTGCATATGTACTCTTTTATATTGTCTGATATTATTTTTGTTATTCTATATATCTTACATATCGTGATACATGGACAATTTACTTGTCCAGAATTTCTATGTTAGCCTGATTCTCCTGCTCATAGATACATACCCATGTCTTTCCCTGATTGAATGTAATCTCTGAGTCATCCCAGTATGTGTATCTTGTAGGTCCATAACCATAAGTATAATTACAGCCAAGGTTAGTGTTCACACCGTCAACTTCCTTACTCCACTTAATCCACTGTGCTGTTCCATTTGTCACATAAAGACCTATTCCGCTTCCGGTAAGAAGGTATAAAGGTGAACCATTCCAGTACTGTTCGCCCGGAACCAGCTTGAATATGATATTCTCGACTGCAATCTGCTCGCCTGTCATCTCATCAATCTGAGGCTCGCCGTACTCATAACGATAATAAAGACCATCATCCTCATTATAGACAAAATAAGCGTTATTATATGCATATCCTGTCTTGAGCGTGATACATTTTTCAGCATCAGGATAATCTATAGGTGTCGTCGACTTATTGAATTTGAGCGGTGCCGCATAGTCCTCATCAAGATAGGTTGAAACCTTCTTATTTACCATTGCAGTTACAAGATTTTCCGGAGTAGTAAATACATTATGCGGTGAAACTCTGTCTGAACGTCTCTCATAATTGTAATCGCCGTTCATTCCGTTAAATGTACGCAGCTCCGGGTCACTTAAAAATTCAAGAGCAAAGTCCGACTGTCCGAAGTGGAAATATGCAGCGTCATACTCTGCCGCAAGGAACGGATAATAGTCTCTGCAGCTTCTTATAGAGCCTATAGATGTTACATCATCATAATTCTGGAATACACCCATAAGTCGTGTCACTCCGCCTTCACACTGACCCTCGAATATTACGTCAGCCATGCTTATTCCGCTCTGTGGAAGACCTGCCTGAATATTATTATACATGACAGCTATAGGTCTGCGGTATGCAATCGTGTCATTAATCCACTCACCTGTTAAAAAGCTTCTCACTGTCTCGCCTTTAGGTATAAGGCTTGTGTCTGACTCTAATGAAGGAAATCCATTATCCACCGGGTCGGTATCCGGCGCCTTCTCGTCATCAGTTGTTGTCTCCTCCTGCGAAGTGTTCTTTTCTGTAGTTGTAACCTCCTGTGAGCTGGTCTGTTCCGGCGAAGCTTCTACAGTGCTATCCGTATCAGTCTTTTTTCCGCATCCTGACAGAATTAAAGCTGACACAGCGACAAGCATTGCCGTTCTGCCAATTAAATTTCTCTTAATCATAAACTCTCCTCCTGAATATTATATGTCCATAACAGTCTGAATATTCTTATATATTATCACACAGCAAAGTACATTGTCAATTTTTTCACTATGTATCAGCTCATCACCTGGCAAGCCATCCACCATCTACAGCCAATGTGAAGCCATTGACATAATTCGATGCGGCTGATGCAAGATATACGACCGCACCTGCCATGTCATCCGGTGTTCCCCAGCGCCCTGCCGGAATACGTGATAAAATCTCATCGCTTCTATCTTCATCGCTTCTTAACGCCTGAGTATTGTTAGTAGCCATGTATCCCGGAGCGATTCCATTGACATTTATATTATACTTAGCCCACTCATTAGCCATAGCTCTTGTAAGACCAAGCACAGCGCTCTTGCTCGCCGTATAAGACGGAACTCTTATGCCACCCTGATATGAGAGCATGGACGCTATATTGATTATCTTTCCTCCGCTGTTTTGCGCAATGAACTGCTTAGCTGCTGCCTGACAGAGGAAAAATGTAAACTTCTGGTTAAGAAATACAACCGAATCCCAATCTTCCTCAGTATAATCAATAGCATCATTTCTCTTTATTATGCCTGCATTGTTGACAAGAATATCTATGTGTCCGTAACACTCAACTGCACTCTTTATGATTATATCAATAGGCTCCATTGATGACAAATCTGCCTTCACCTGTAAAAAGCTGCTTCCTGCCTCCTCGACAAGCTTCTTTGTCTCATCACAGTCTCTTCTTGCCACGCCTACAATATCAGCTCCCGCCTGTGCAAGTGCAACGCACATTCCTTGTCCTAGACCTGTATTGGCTCCTGTAACTATCGCAACCTTTCCTTTTAGGCTGAACATATCAAGTATCATATCTTTCACTGCTCCTTATTTTTTATTTTCCTCTTTATTCCATGTCTTTGAGGCTTAACTGTAATATCCGTCACAACAGCTCCTTCACGCATTGCCAGAACACTCATGACACATTGAGCGATTTCCTCCGGCAGAAGTCTTTCGTCCTCCTCATCGCAGGAAGTAAAATCCGCATTCCTGTAAAAGAGCGACTCAGTCATATCAGGGTGTATATTGACAACCTTGACACCATACTTTCTAGCCTCATCAAAAAGGCTGTTTCCAAAGCTTGTAAGCGCTGCCTTGCTGGCACCGTAGGCACAGCCGTAAGTATTGGATTTCTTTGCTGTGACGGATGAAATGTTGACAATCACTCCGCCGTTTTTTTTCATGTCACGAAGCAAAAGACCTGTAATTATCATAGGAGCTTCTACATTCACAGCCACCATCTCATGAATTCTGTCAGGATTAATCTGCTCATGAGGTCCGAAATATCCGACTCCCGCACAGTTTACAAGAACATGTATATGTCCTGCTTCTTTCCTTAAATCCGATATAGTGTGCTCCACATCCGTGTGCCTTTTAAGGTCACATACCAGTGGGCGGAACATCGGATTCTGTGTAAGCTCTTCCTGTTTTTTATAATCTCTTCCGATTCCGTACACTTCATAATCGTCACGAATCAAAGCTGCCGCTATCGCTGCACCTATTCCGCTTGATGCTCCTGTAACTATTGCCTTTTTCATCGCTATCTCCATCGGTATATTTTTTCCGGGGACAAATGCTTTCTTAAGCATTCCTCAACATAATCTGCAAGCTCCGTTCCATTCTTACCACAGCAGAAGCTTCCATCCTCAATCTCAAATTGATACGCAAGAAGCTTCGAACCCGGTCTGCGTTTTCTCATCCTCTTAAGATAGTCACATGGAACCCGGAATTCGCCAAGACTTACATCATAAAGCATCTGATCCGTCACACTCTCAAAAAGCTTATCTATAAGCGTTCCGTACGCCTTCTTAAGTTCGGACAGGTCTGCGTATGTGAGCAGCGGGTCAAAACATACTCTCACATTGAGTCCTTTTTGTGACGCCCTCATTATCGAAGCTATTCTTGACTGTATTGAAGATGTGTTGTGCTCATATGATAACTGTATCATGTCTGTAGACAAAGTAAAAGCAAAGATAATATTTTCACATTCTTTTTCATCAAGCATTCGGATGAAGCTGTCCGAAAGCTCTGCTTTTGTCCTCAGCTCTATCGTAAGTCCCACCCTGTTTTTTGCATACTCAATCCATCGCCTGCAATAGCCGGTTATATTTTCAAGTGCGACCAGGTCGGTATCATATGATATACATAGGTATACCCCATGCTCCCTCAAAAGTTCATCCACTTCATGAAAAATATCATCCAGATTCATGAAGAGCACCACATCCGCCGATGGATACATTCCCTGAAGATAGCAGTACTCGCAGTCAAAAAGACAATTCATAATACAGCTCGTATAATAAAAATGTTCGTTTCCGAAGCTCTGACATTCCTTAGAGCCGTTATATACAAGCTTTCCTTCCTTTTTTGCGAGAATCAGTGCAGGCGACTTTTTCTGAAACGCAAGGCTCTGTCCTTTTCTGTTGAAAATATCCTTATAGTGATTAATCCATACCACCCTGCTGCCGGAAAGCTTATCAAAAATCCCAGTCACATCATATTGTCCACGCAGTTTCCGCTCAACATACACATGATGAAACGGATGCTTCTGCCCACATATTTCATGGAAGCTTTTCATGAATTCATAAAATTTTTCTGCCCAGCCTGTATTACATCCAAAAAAGATAATCTGATGCTGCATATAAAAGCAGGTCAGCGTCTCATACCATGCAGCAAAGCATTCATTTTCCGAGCTGTACTCTTTATAGCTATGTACAGGACAGATATCCGGATAATAATATCTGTCCTGCATGATATCATGTATCTCTGCACATATTCCACAATCAGCTTCAGCCTCCGAAGCCTTTTCAAGACATACGCACACATCATTTTTGTCAACACCATGTCCGGACATTACATAGCCTGCTGCCATCGCAGCCTTAACAGGTGTGTTCCCTGCTATCACCAGCTCAACCTCCATCCCATCAGGTGCATTCCCGGCAAAAATCTGAAAATGTGGCTCAGCCATTCTCTTTTTCAGCTTAAAAAGACTCACAAGCTCTCTGCAATATGAATAATCTGCCGCAAAAAATCTCCACATTATCTGACTGCCTCATCAAGCTCTCTCTGTAAAAGTGCCAGATTATCGCGAATGGACAGCTTTTGCGGACATACCTTCTCACACTTGCCGCACTTTACACAATTATGTGCCTTCTCATTGTCGGCAAGTTCATTCCAGTTTCTCTTTAACTGTTCTTTATTCCCATACACATTATAATGATTCCATATTGAAAAATTTCTTGGAATATTTACTCCGGCAGGACATGGCATACAGTAACGACAGCCTGTACAGCCGTTTCTTATTCTGCTCTTAAGCGTTGCCGCCGTGTCAGCTACAAGTGCCTGCTCATCTTTGCTAAGCGGTGTAAAGTTCTTAAAAGTTAAAAGGTTGTCCTCAACCTGTTCCATAGAAGACATACCACTTAATATAACCTTCACATTATCATGCGAACCAACCCAGCGAAGCGCCCATGATGCAATCGACTGCTTAGGTCTGAACTCCTTAAAATTAACAGCAATCTCATCCGGAAGACTTGCAAGTGAACCTCCCTTTACAGGCTCCATAATAACCATCGGAACACCCATTTTTTTAGCTAACTCATAACCCTTATCGCCTGCCTGTTCGTCCGTATCCATGTAATTGTACTGAATCTGACAGAAATCCCAATCCCTGTATGTAAGTATTCTCTCAAAAGCTTCATAATTATCATGAAATGAAAATCCCAGATATTTTATTTTTCCTTCCGCCTTAAGCCTTTCACATACTTCAATAACACCGAGTTCTAAAAGCTTGTCAAATCTTTCATTGTTAAGTGCATGCAAAAGATAAAAATCTACATAGTCCTTGTGAAGCCTTGCAAGCTGCTCATTAAAAATTCTCTCCGTATCTTCAGGCGTTTCAAGCTTCCATACAGGCAGCTTTGTCGCCAGATAATATGAAGCTCTGTCATACTTATCAAGCACTCTTCCAAGAAACGGCTCACTGTCTCCATTATGGTATGGATAAGCCGTGTCATAGTAATTCACACCTGATGCCATCGCAAGGTCGAGCATTTTTTCTGCAAGCTCCTCATCAATGCTGCCATCCTCTCTTAAAGGAAATCTCATACAGCCAAATCCAAGCAGTGATGTCTCAATTCCAAGCTTATCAAATCTTCTTTTCTCCATAACATACCTCTCCTCTTGTTCACATTTTAGATACAAAATCCTTAAAATCCTCATAGTTTTTCTTTAGAAGTGTCGGTGTGTCAAGACCGTAAGGACATTTGCTTTTACAATGCCCGCAGTTAAGACAACCTCCAATCTTCTTCATCTTTTCCTGCCATTGTGGTGTAGTATATTCTTTATATGGTGCTCTTCTAAGCATCAATGACATCCTAGCACAGTTGTTGATTTCTATTCCGGCAGGACATGGCATACAATAACCGCAGCCTCTGCAAAAATCTCCTGAGAGCATCTTTTTATCACGCTCTATAAGCTCCTGTATGTCAGGAGTCATCTCCGGCGGATTATCTATGTATGACAGAAATTCATCTAACTCTCTTTCCCTCTGTATTCCCCATATAGGAAGAACATTATCATACTGTGCCTCAAACGCATATGCCGCTGCGGAATTAGTTATAAGGCCTCCCGACAATCCTTTCATGGCAATAAAACCCATACCGGCTTCCTTGCACATTCTTACAAGCTCTATATCCTTATCTGCTGCAAGATAGCAAAAAGGAAACTGCAACGTCTCATACAGGCCTGACTCTATTGCTTCTCTTGCAACAGCAAGTCTGTGATTGGTAATGCCTATATGTCTTATCTTTCCTTGTCTCTTCGCCTCAAGCATCGCCTCATAAAGACCCGTTCCATCACCCGGCTTAGGGCAGAAGCTAGGATTATGAAATTGGTATATATCAATATAATCTGTCTTTAGATAACCAAGGCTTGTTTCTAAATCCTTCCAGAATTCCTCTGCTGTAGCTGCAGCCGTCTTAGTAGCAATATAAAGCCTCTCTCTTATATGCGAAAATGCCTCGCCAAGCTTCTTTTCACTGTCCGTGTAAAATCTTGCCGTATCAAAAAAAGTCATTCCATTATAAAATGCCTTCTGCAGAAGATATACAGCATCTTCCGTTGTAACACGCTGTACCGGCAGCGCACCGAATCCATTTTTGTTAACCGTTATTCCGGTCTTTCCAAGTGTCACTGTTACCATTAGTTTTAACCTCCACGTTATATATATTTTAATCTTTTTAACCTGCTTATGCAATAGCCATGCAGGTTTATATCCTGTGGAATTTAAGCGAAATTTCCTACTTGATTCGGGTTTCAAAACATGCTGATTCAGTTTATGCATGTATAATGGGTTATATTTATGCATATCACTCCGTTGTCCGGAGCAAGATGTTCTACCAAAAGTCGTGATATGCATAAAAATAACCCATTAAACACAATTAAGTTTATGGAACATGTCTTGACACCCGAACCCTAATATACTAAAAAAACAGGAATTGAATTCATAGGTTAAATAATGAATAAATCCAATTCCTGCCCATATCTGATATAGATATTTTAATTTAAAGTATCAATACGCTCGCCGAGCCTGAACTTGCCAATATCATTCTTAAGCGCACTTGCAAGACCGACAAGCTTGGATGTGTTCTGGTTGCAGTCATTTACTATCTGGCTGAGTTCAACCATTGATGCGGATGTTTCCTCTGTTCCGGCTGCATTCTCCTGAGCTATTGCAGCAAGGCTTTCTACGCTCTCTGTTACGCTGTTCTTAAGTCCATTTAAGTCATCAACCTTATCTGCAAGACCTTCTATAGACTCAGTAACATTGTCAACCTCTGTCTTTAACACTCCGAATACATCCTTTGTATTATCAATCTTCTCATTCTGATGCTTAATCTCTTCGACTACACTGTTCATCGTCTGGACACTGGTGTTAGAGTTCTCAATGAGTTTTTCAATAATGCTCTTGATTCTATCAGCAGATTCTGTTGACTGGTCTGCGAGTACACGTATCTCCTCGGCAACAACAGCAAATCCTCTTCCATTCTCACCTGCTCTTGCAGCTTCAATTGATGCATTGAGTGAGAGAAGGTTGGTCTGGCTGGCAATATCTGCAATTATGTCTGTTGCACTGCGGATATCAAGTGCCGACTGGTTAGTCTCTATAGTCTGTTTTTGAATCTCGTCCACTGATATTTTAGTCTTGTTGCTTATCTCAACAAGTGCATCAAGATTCTTCTGTGCATCACCGTTTTTGCTCTTCATTGTCTCAGCACTCTGTGCAAGTGCTGAAATATTGCCGTTCATAAAATCAATCGACTTACTCATAAGTTCAACCTGTTCGCTGACTTTCTGAGTCTCATCTGCCTGATTAGTTGCACCATTGGCTATCTCATCCACCGCTGTATCAATATTAGCTATAGAAGAACTTATCGTATCAAAATTATCCTTAAATTTTTCAGAGAATGTATTGAGTTCTCCGGTAGAATGATGAATGCCATGAACAATCATTGTAAGTCCTTCAAGAAGCGAGTGAACAGACCTTGCCATATTTCCAATCTCATTTTTCTGATTTAAAAGCTTGTCAGGAACAAGCACAGCAAGATTACCTTCAGCTACTTCATCCAGATTCTCTATAGCAGCCTTAATTCCTGCCAGCATTCTGGCTATCAGCAGTGAGGCTGCAGCTATTATCATACTCAAAAGTATAATCATAAATATTATATTATACTTAATTATATTCTGATATGCCGATGCAGCTATATCTGTATCTATTGCGATACACATAACACCTACAATGCTTCCATCAGAATTTTTGATTGGTGCATACCATGCTGAATAGTTGGTTTTGCCAATTTTTACTGAATTTCTAAAATATGTATTGCCTGATTTTACTTCATTATATGCGGCTTCATTTATCTTATTTCCTGTAAGCGACTTTCCGTCTGCATCTTTTATGGTAGAATACACTGCAGTATCTCCATAATATATACTTATATCTACATTAGTCTCACGGGTGAGCTCATCAAATATCTGTGTATTCTGGCTTACATTAAATGCTCCTTTGAAAAGCTCTCCTTCCTCAAAAGAATAATCTCCTGCATCCCTAAGCTTAAGGCTTGCCTCAACAGAATACTCCATCGCTTCAAGCTCATGTGTCATTATTCTTGTAGCTGTTCTGATTCCGACATTTCTAAGCGATAGTAGACAAAATGCTCCGATAAAAACAACCGGTACCAAGACAATGCACAAAAGCTCGAACATAAGTCCACGCCCTTTTTTCTCCATTTTCTTCTCATCCATATGGTTTTCTTCTCCTTTTTTCATCTTCGTATTATTTAATACCATTTATCAATTTTTATGTATACCATACATAAAATACACCCTAATACTGTATACAATTTTATATTAAAACATTCTATTTTGCAATAAAAAATAAGAAATATATTTCGGCGAAAAAGCTGCCATATATAACTAATTATACATGACAGCTTTACGCATTATCCCATTCTGTTTATAAGTTTTGAATTTGCATTCCGGACAGATACAATGTATTCAACAATAACCTGTAAATCTGTTTCCAATGATAAAAGCTACTTATACAATTCGACAAGCTTTAACAGATGCTCGTATCTTTCCTTTGCAGCCTTCTCAGACTCAGCAAAAAGCTTCTCAGCTCTCTCAGGGAATGGCTTTACAAGTCTTGTATATCTTGCTTCGTTGTTTAAGAATTCCTGATATGTTCCGTCACCTTCCTTGGATGTGAGCGTGAATGGATTCTTGCCTTCCGCCTTAAGCGCAGGATTGAATGAGAAGAGGTTCCAGTAACCGGCCTTAACTGCCTTCTTCATCTCATCCTGGCAATGATTCATACCACCCTTGGCAATTCCGTGAAGCTCGCATGGTGCGTAGCCGATGATGAGTGATGGTCCGTTGTAGCTCTCTGCTTCACTTATAACCTTCACTGCCTGTGCAGGGTTAGCTCCAAGTGCTATCTGTGCTACATATACATAGCCATAGCTCATTGCAATCTCAGCAAGTGACTTCTTTCCAACTTCCTTGCCTGCTGCTGCGAACTGACATACTTCACCGATATTTGAAGCCTTAGATGCCTGTCCACCTGTGTTAGAATACATTTCTGTATCAAATACCATAACATTTACATTCTCGCCTGAGGCAAGCACATGGTCAAGACCGCCAAAGCCTATATCGTAAGCCCAGCCGTCACCACCGAATATCCATACAGACTTCTTTGCAAGGTAATCCTTCTTTGCAAGTATATCATGCACAAGCTCATTATCAGCCGGAAGCTTCTCAAGCTGTGCAACAAGCTTCTGCGCTGCAGGTGTATTACGCTTAGTGTCATTCTTTGTGTCAAGGAATTCTGTTGCTGCCTCCTTTAACTCATCTGTTGCCGCATCAGAATTTACAAGCTCGTTTAACTTATCAAGAGCCTGTTCCCTTAACACCTTCTGTCCAAGATACATACCAAAGCCATGCTCTGCATTATCCTCAAAGAGTGAGTTAGCCCAAGCCGGACCCTTCTTGGAATCCTTGTTAACCGTATATGGTGATGTAGCTGCAGGCCCGCCCCAGATAGATGAGCAGCCTGTCGCATTGGATATGTACATCTGCTCACCAAAGAGCTGTGTTATAAGTCTTGCATAAGATGTCTCTGCACAGCCTGCACAGCTTCCGGAGAACTCTAAAAGAGGCTGGTTGTACTGTGAGCCGATAGGAGTCTTATCTGTAAATACAGGCTTAAGCTCCTTCTTGCCGACATTCTCAACAAGATAGTTAAATACAGGCTGCTCTGCTTCCTGCGACTCTCTAGGAACCATCTTTAATGCTCCCTTAGCAGCCATAGGACATACTGTCACACACTCACCACAACCCATACAATCAAGAGGTGATACTGACATTGTAAACTTCATTCCGTCCGCTGCAGCATGCTTTGCATCGGAGAGCTTGATATTCTCAGGTGCAGCATCAACCTCAGCCTGATTTAAGATGAATGGTCTTATTGTAGCATGTGAACATACAAAAGCACAGCTGTTACACTGTATACATGCCTCAGGACTCCACTCAGGAACCATAACAGCAGTACCTCTCTTCTCATAAGCGGAAGCACCTGTCTCAAACTGTCCGTCAGCTATATCCTTAAAAGCAGATACAGGGAGACTGTCGCCATCCATAAGTCCGATAGGGTCAAGCAGTTCGTTTACCATCTTGACTGTTGCAGGGCGACCGGTTCTCTCAACAGTCTTAATATCAGCCACTGCCTCAGCCCAAGCTGCCGGAACCTTGACTTCATGTAGTGCATCCACACCCGCATCAATAGCCTTATAGTTCATCTCAACTACAGCATCACCCTTCTTGCTGTATGACTTCTTTGCAGCTTCCTTCATATACTGTACAGCCTGCTCTATAGGCATAACATTTGCAAGTCTGAAGAATGCTGACTGCAAAATTGTATTGGTTCTCTTACCCATGCCTATCTCAATAGCTTTGTCGATAGCGTTGATTGTATAGAGCTTGATATTATTCTTTGCAATGTACTGCTTTGCAGCCGCAGGCATATGCTCGTTAAGCTCTTCATCAGACCACTGGCAGTTGATGAGAAAAATTCCACCCGGCTTAACATCCTGAACCATCTTATATCCCTTAGTAACGTATGATGGATTATGACATGCCACAAAATCAGCCTGATTGATATAGTAAGGACTCTTTATCGGCTTATCACCAAAACGAAGATGGCTGATAGTTATACCGCCTGTCTTCTTTGAGTCATACTGGAAATATGCCTGAACATATTTATCAGTATGGTCACCAATAATCTTGATAGAGTTCTTGTTTGCACCAACTGTTCCGTCACCGCCAAGTCCCCAGAACTTACACTCAACAGTTCCCTTAGCAGCGGTAATCGGGGCCGGCTTAACCTCCGGAAGTGAGAGCTTAGTCACATCATCCACAATACCTATTGTAAATCTTGACTTAGGCTCGTCCTTCTCAAGCTCTTTATATACTGCAAATATTGATGATGGAGGTGTATCCTTAGAACCAAGTCCGTAACGTCCTCCTGTAATTACAATATCATTCATTCCTGCTTCTCTTAAAGTAGCAGCAACATCAAGGTAGAGCGGTTCTCCGAGTGAACCCGGCTCCTTAGTTCTGTCAAGAACAGCAATCTTTTTCACACTCTTTGGAAGCACCTTCAAAAGTGCCTTAGGTGACCATGGACGATACAGTCTTACCTTCACAAGACCAACCTTCTGTCCCATCGCATCAAGATAATCTATAACCTCCTCAGCAACATCACATACCGAACCCATAGCTATAATCACTCTGTCAGCATCCTCTGCACCATAGTAATTAAACAGGTCGTAGTTCGTTCCGAGCTTGTCATTAACCTTCTTCATGTACTTCTCTACAACGGCAGGAAGCTCATCATATACTGAGTTGCATGCCTCTCTGTGCTGGAAAAATACATCTCCGTTCTCATGTGAGCCTCTCATTGCAGGATGTTCCGGATTGAGAGCATGCTCTCTGAATTTCTCTACAGCCTTCATATTGCACATTTCCTTAAGGTCTGCATAATCCCATTTCTCAATCTTAGAAATCTCATGTGAAGTTCTGAAACCATCAAAGAAATTGATAAAAGGAACCTTGCCCTCTATAGCTGCAAGATGTGCAACCGGACTTAAATCCATAACTTCCTGTGGGTTAGACTCCGCAAGCATAGCAAAACCGGTCTGACGACATGCATACACATCGCTGTGATCGCCAAAAATATTAAGAGCCTGCGTTGCAACTGTTCTTGCCGATACGTCAAATACACATGGAAGCTGCTCAGCCGCAATCTTATACATGTTAGGTATCATAAGCAAAAGTCCCTGTGATGCCGTAAATGTCGTGGTAAGAGCACCAGCCGCAAGTGAACCGTGAACTGTTCCGGCTGCTCCCGCCTCAGACTGCATCTCTGTAACCTTTACCGTATTTCCGAAAATATTCTTTCTTCCAGCAGCTGACCACTGGTCAACCATATCTGCCATAGGGCTTGATGGCGTGATAGGATATATTCCCGCTACTTCTGTGTAAGCGTAGGCTACATGAGCTGCGGCAGTATTTCCATCCATTGACTGTTTTTCTCTGGACATACTAATTCCTCCTGTTGTTTATAGATATTTTATAATTTATTATACCAAAAACGCGCAGACCCGACATCAGTCTCCGCGTGTGATTTTATTTTAGCACATGCCTTTTTTATTGTCAAACCCCAGTCATTCGATATACTATATTTATATGATGCCGAGGGCAAAACATTATCTATAAACTCAGCATGTATAACGTATTATATTTATGCATATCACTACTCTTCTATATATAAATGCTCTCTGCAATTTTATTTTAACTATTTTTGTAAGTTCATAACCGGAAATTCATGTTGAATGGTTGCACAATTCAAAGGATATAAAATAGCAGTGCCATCTCATATCCCCTTGATAATTTTTTTGTTAGAAAGCTGCAGACACTCTGTCGATTCCGATTTGTCTATCTATACTCAACGATTTCTTCTAATACTTTCCTTGGTCTTTTGGCTGGAACTTCATCGGCAAAACCAACCGCAACAATTCCTGTCAGCTGGGTATCTGTTCCGATAAAATCCACCAGCTCATTATAGGCAAAGCAGGTATTGGCAATCCATAAGGTACCCAATCCATATCCCGTTGCTGTCAGAATCATATTTTCAATCGTTGCACCTATGGACAGCGAATCACAAATTTCAACGATTCGTTTCTCATTTTCAATACCTGCAAACGGCGTGCGCTGATTAGTATTAAGCACTGCTATGAGACAGGGAGCCTCCTGCATGATTCTGACTGTATTCTCAACATCCGGTATGGCAGATGCCCATTCAGGCATTAGTTCATGGGTTGTTTTTTCTGAATTTATACCATGACGCATGACATCAACCAATTTATCTTTTTCTTCACCCTGGTATACAATAAATTTCCAAGGCTGCCTGTTTTTTGCAGATGGTGCAAGAGAAGCACTGTATATAATCTCTTCAATTAACCTTCTTTCAATCTCATCCGGCTTATATTTTCTTATACCTCTCCTATTCTCAATTTCTCGTATCATATAAGCCTCTCTCCCTTGTGATTTCTATGCTTCATCAATCTAAAAAATCACAGGACATGTTCCATCATTACAACAAGCCATCATCCTATCGTCATTTGTCCATTCTATATCCGCATATCTATTGTTTTTATTTTATTCTTGTTCCATTCTCTTGTATTTGCTTAAGTGCTGCCTGCGGTACTGCTGATTTCTCCATAGGTGCATTCCCAAGTACAATTGTTTTGCTGCTTTTTACCTGAATATAAGTCCCCGGTGAGTAGTAATTCCCAGCTGTTCCTTTTACTGAAAAATATACTTCTTTTCATTGCCGTTTTCATCATATCCGATCAGTTTATACTCTTTACCCTTTTCCAGCTTTACACCATCTGAATCCACAAGCCATGAATCCTCATTGACTCCATCTTCAGGCACCTGTGTATTTTACATCGTACATTTACAGCGTTTTATGGGATATAAAGTTAATATTTTATGGGCTAAAAAAGGAATTTCCTTATTTACCTTGCTATTATCTCATAAAGGCAAAAACAAGGGAAAATACATATCATTTCACTAATGAATTGACTGGAAAGCCTGTAAAAAAAATAGGGAAAGTTAGAAAGATATTTCGACAAATTGGAAGTTGTCAGACATGGGCACAATCTTTGTATCTTATGAAACAGAAGGGACTCTTTTATTTCGCAATCATTCAAATCCTTTTCGGACAAAACAAAAGAGTCTGAACGTCTTAATTATAAAGACTTTCAGACTCATAATGAGCAGGGGATGAGAGAATCGAACTCCCGCCAAAGGTTTTGGAGACCCCTATCATACCATTTGACCAATCCCCTATGTATTTATAAAAGCTACCCTCATATTATAACATATATAGGTAGCTTCGTCAATAACAATGCTGTTCCTTCAAAACCACACATCAAACTATCAGATTTTTAACCTGAACCATTTCTGGTCAAGCCCTCGACCTATTAGT
>OGUD01000940.1_pt1 | contig 18073 bp, 17 predicted proteins | sample 1573671 | NCBI WGS metagenome assembly OGUD01 (sample SAMEA2582065, study PRJEB24529) | metagenome | biome: Human gut stool | place: China | collected 2011 | reverse complement strand
GTATAACCTGTGGAGTTAGAACAGCAGAAGAGCAGAATAAAATATATCAACAAGGTAGAACTATACCAGGAAAAATTGTAACAAAATGTGATGGCTACAATATAAAGTCTAAGCACCAAGTGAAAGCTGATGGATTAGGATATGCTTTTGATATAGCGGTAATTATTGATAATAAAAGTAATTGGAATAAAAAAGTATTTAAAGAGGTAGCAGATTCAGCTAGAGAATTAATGAAGAAATATAACATTGAGTGGGGAGGGGATTGGAAAAACTTTAGTGATTATCCTCATTTTCAACTAATGCTAAAATAGAAAATTGAAGGAGGGAAGATTAGCAATGATTGATGAAATACTAAAGATAATAAATAAATTTATTCCAGATAAGACAGACCAAGCTCAAGTTGCAGTAGAGTTAGTTAAGTTAGAAGTCGAAGATTTTAAAAATAAAAAAGGTATAATAACTAGAGCTTTTCATTTAGTTTTTCCTTTTGCTGCCTTTGTCTTGGTTTGTATGTACATAGTTGAATTTTACTTAAGAGTAAATCAGTATTTAGCAGTAGGAGAATGGATAACTATTAGTATAGTACCAAATGGTTTAGAGTTAATAGTATTAATTTTCTTATCGTTATTAATGCCTAAGAAGTTACTAGAACCTATCATTAAACTAGTAATACAATACTTGGAAAATAAAATAGGATACGAAAAAAGCTTTAGAAAATAGGTGAGAATATGAATGGAGCAGATATAAGAAAACACATAATAACACTTTTAATTGGTATTATTATTACATCAATTTATAATAAATATAATGATATCAGTAAAAACAATGATTCTATTTTAATATCTAATGAGAAATTAGAGCAATTTGATAAGAGAATTACAAAATTAGAAGATGACAATAGAAAACTTGGAGATATTTATGTAACTAGAAGAGAATTTACAGTTATAGTAGATAATCTTAATACTACTTTAAAAAGAGTAGATGATAATATATTGAAATTAACTGAGAAGTTTTATGAAAATCAAGGGAAAAAATGAGAATTTTGTATATCAAAATAGCTATAAAATTTGTACTAAAAAATTAATACCTGTAAAAAATCTAGAAAACACAAGATTTTAAAAAGGTTAGAGGTTGGTTACACGTTGGTTACACTTTATCATTTTATGATAGATAAAATCTCCAAAAAACGATAAAGAAGCCCCTTCGGCCTCAGGACTTCTTTATACGTAGAAATTAAAATGTAATTTAAGGAAATGTCTTATGACAATATTATTATAGCATATAATTTGATATTGTCAATAAATATTTTGTAATTCTAAATATTTTTTATGTAAGATATAAGATTAAATATATTTAAAAGATATAAAAAATATATTGTACAAGAAGTATAAACTAGAGTATACTAATAAAAAAGCAAGATAGAGGTGCAAAGGACAAGAGTAAAAATATCTAGCTTGGCAGGCGTTATGATATTTTGAAAGGGGAATTTGCCGAAATAAAAGAGAGAGCTGAACTCTTTTGTTGGCAGTGTGGAGAATATCTACAATGTTGTCATTGAAAAATTTCAATGGAGAGCTATCTGTGAAAACTATAGAGGGATTGATTTATCTTTTTTGTAATTTATCACAGTTGAGTCAGCTGTGATTTTTTTATTTTGCTAAAATTTTTAGGAGGTATAAAATATGATTAATGCAATTTGGTGTGGACTTATAGTGATAGGAATATTGGTGGGGATATTTACAGGAAATGTACAAGCAGTTACAGATTCGGCTATTGAATCAGCAGGTACAGCTGTAACTTTATCTTTAGAGATGATAGGGGTAATGGCTCTATGGCTTGGACTTATGAAGATAGCTGAAGAGGCAGGAATGGTAAAAGCAATGGGAAATTTAATGAAACCACTTTTAGTAAAATTATTTCCTGAGATACCAGCTGATCACCCGGCTATGGGAAGTATAGTAGCTAATATGGCAGCTAACTTTTTTGGATTAGGAAATGCAGCTACTCCACTTGGAATAAAGGCTATGCAAGAGTTACAACTTTTAAATGATAATAAAGATGAGGCATCAAATTCTATGGTAATGTTTTTAGCTATTAATACTTCATCTGTAACTTTAATTTCATCTAGTACAATAGCATATAGAGTAGCAGCTGGTTCAGCTAATGCTACTGAAATAATAGCTCCAACAATAGTAGCAACAATTATGTCAACAGCTGTAGCTATAATTTCCTGTAAGTTTTTAGAAAAGTTACCTAAATATAAAAGAGAAAAAATAGAAATAAAAAAATAAAAGTAAGAAAAAAGTTAGTTATTGAAATAATAAGAAATTTTTAGTAAAATTTAGGAGGAAGAAATATGTTCGTAAGAATAATGGAAAATATATCACTTTATGCCATACCTTTAATTATATTAGTAATAGTAGGATACGCTTATTTTGTAAAGAAAATAAAAGTTTATGAAGTATTTTGTGAAGGAGCAAAAGAGGGATTTAATACAGCTATTAGAATCATTCCTTTTTTAGTAGCTATGTTAGTGGCAATAGGTATTTTTAGGGCTTCTGGTTGTATAGATATTATGATGAAAATATTAGACCCAGTTTTCTCATTAATAGGAATGCCAGGAGAAGTGTTGCCAATGGCTATACTAAGACCTCTATCTGGAGGAGGAGCTACTGGAGTAATGAATGATTTAATGCTTACATATGGGCCAGATTCTTTAATAGGAAGAATAGCTTCTACTATGATGGGTTCAACAGAAACAACTTTCTATGTTCTTGCAGTATATTTTGGAGCAGTGAGCATAAGAAAAACAAGACATGCAGTAGCAGCTGGGCTATTAGCTGACTTAGCTGGACTTTTAACAGCTGTATGGATTTGTAGAATTATGTTTGCTTAAAAACTATAATTTGGAGAAGAGAATGAAAAAATTAAGAATACTTGTATTAGCTTTGGTTATTTTATCAAGTTGTACTAATAATGAGATAAAAGATACCACTATAAAAACTGAAAATAAAATAAAAGAAGAAGTAAGAACTGAAGAGGTAATAACTCCAAGTGAAATTTTAAAAAGCTTGGAACAAGAGATTGGTGTGAAAGAAGATATTGATGAAAATAGAGAAGAGATAGATGAAACAGCTTCAGAAAAGATTGAAAATACAGTTGAGGAAGAAAAAATAGAGGAGAAACAACCAGCTCAAAAAGAGGAGAAAAAAAATATCTCTTCAGAAAAAATTGCCTCACTTAAAAGTAAGGGAGAAAAAGCAATAAAAAACTTTAGTAATCTAGAGATGTTAGAGCATAGTAATATTGGTATAGAGGTAAGAGAGATAGAGAGTGGAGAGATAATAGCTCAGTATAATAAAGGAGTTGTAATAACTCCAGCTTCTATAATGAAGGTAATTACTTCAGCTACTGCTTTAGAAGTTTTAGGGGCTGATACAAGATTAGAAACAAAAGTAGTATATGATGGGAAGATAGATGGAGAAGGGACTCTTACAGGAGACATATATATTATCGGTGGTGGAGATCCTACTTTAGGTTCTGATGGAATAAAAAAAGAGCAGACTGCTTTTATGACAGAGTGGATAAGTAAGGTAAAATCTTCTGGAATAAAAAAGATAAAGGGAGATATCATTGTAATAGATAATCTTTTTGGTTATGTAGGAGTAGAGGAAAAATGGTTGTGGGAAGATTTTGGTACTAACTATGGGCAAGGAACTTATGGAATAAGTGTATTTGATAATCTATACACTCTATACCTATCTTCAACTGATAAAAAAGTTAATATATTAGGAACAAAACCTGAGATTGATGGATTAAAATTTGAGAATAGATTGAAAATATCTCCTAGAGGCAGAAGAGATTTCTCAGTAAGAGGTTTACCTTTTGAGAATAAAAGAGTATTAAATGGAGAGGTTCCAGCTAATCTGAAAAAAATTGTAACAAAGAGTGATATTCCAAATCCAGCTTTATTTTTAGGACAATATTTTAAGAAAAGTTTAAAAAATTCAGGAGTATCAGTTAGTGGAGATATAAAGACCTCAAGAAATAGTAATAAGAGACCAAAAAATCCTAAGACTTTAGCTATAACAAAATCAGCCACAATAGAAGAGATGGTAAGAGTATTACTAAAAAGAAGTGATAATCATTATACAGAGCATCTATATCAACTTTTAAAACTTAAGGATGTAAAAATTTCTGAATTTTGGAAAGAGAAAGGGATAGATACTAAAGCTTTAGTTATGCTTGATGGGAGTGGATTATCTCGTGGAGATTATGTATCAGCTAGTATCTTAACAGATATATTAGCTTATATGAATGAAAACTACCCAGAGTTTGAAAAATTACTTCCAAGAGGTGGATATGAGGGAACTGTTTCAGATTTTTTAGAACCTAAAGTTTTTGATGGTATAGTAAGAGTAAAAAGTGGAAGTATGAGTGGAATACAATCTTATACTGGATATGTAGAAAAAGATGGAACGAAATTAGCTTTTACAATAATTGTAAACCATTGGAATGGAAGTAGAAATAGATTAAAAGATGAAATGGAGAAATTTATCAATAACTTATTTTAGGAGTAAGAGATGTTAGGAAAAGTTTTAAAAAAAGGGGATACTATTGGAATAATAGCTCCTGCTAGTTGCAGTAGTTATGAAAAAGTATTAGAAGCTAAGAAAAATATAGGGAATATGGGGTATAAAGTAGTATTAGGAGAGTGTACACAAAAACAGTGGTACTCTTATGCTGGAGAAGATGAAGAAAGAGCAAGAGAGATAAATAACTTTTTTTCTGATAAAGCTATTGATGCTATTCTCTGTATGAGAGGAGGTTATGGGTGTAATAGACTTATAGAACTTATAGATTTTGAAATAATAAAAAATAATCCTAAAATCTTTGTAGGATATAGTGATATTACAACTTTACATATGGCAATAAATGAAAAAACAGGATTGATAACTTTTCATGGACCTATGGCAGTAAGTAATTTTACTGGAAATTATAATATAGATACATATAATAATTTTATTGAAATTTTATCTAATCCTTTAGATCAAAGAGTAATAAATAATTTTTCTAAAGAGTTAGAGGTAATAAGTGAAGGAAAAGCTAAAGGAAAGTTAGTAGGAGGGAATTTAGCAACTCTTGTAGCTACTCTTGGAACAAAATATGACTTAGATTATAGAGAAAAAATACTTTTTCTTGAAGAGATAGGAGAAAAGACTTATAAGGTAGATAGATTTTTAAATCAATTGAAGAAACATGGAGTTTTTGAAAAGATAGAGGGAATTGTTTTAGGAGATTTTAAAAATTGTCCTCCAGATTCAAAAAAAGATATGTCACTAATAGAAGTTTTTCAAGACTATTTTAGAGATTTAAAGAAACCAGTGATATATAATTTAGAGAGTGGGCATAGTGAGCCTATGCTAACTCTTCCACTTGGAGCTATGTGTGGAATAGATAGTTATGAGAAAAAAATTACAATACTAGAGAAGGTAGTTAAATAAAATTTATAGTTTAAGGGATATTACAAAATTTTAAGTTGTAATATCCCTTTTATATTAAATATTTATTTTTATTTGATAAATAAATTCTAAAAATGTGAATAATAATTTTTTAAAAACATAATAAAATTTATATTTAAATAAAAAAATATGAACAAAAAATAAAAATAATTGATAGATAGGAAGTGAAGAATAAAGTTGTTATAATCTTATTTAGATAGAATTTCTATAAGCCTGCCATTATAAAATAGAAATTTAAAAAAATATTGAATTAAAACAAAAAAAGTATTAAAATAAAAGGGTTAAATAATAAAAATCTGGAGGGGTTTCATGAAAAAGGAAACTGTGGCAGATAATCTTAAACTTTTACAAAAAGGAAGTGGAAAGTTATATCTGCTATGTATTATTGTGGGAGCTTTGACAGGATTTATAGTTTCTCTGTATAGATGGGCACTTAATTATGCTAATCATTTTAGAGAATTTATAGTAAAAAATTCTTTGTCAGAAGGAACACTAACTATTTTTTTTATTTGGATATCTTTTATTTTAATTGGACTTATTGTAGACTATATTTCAAAAAAATATCCGAAAATTTCAGGGAGTGGAATACCACAAGTAAAAGGGATACTTTTAAGAAAGTTAGACTATGTAAATTGGCTTCAAGAGTTAATAGCTAAATTTATAGCTGGGCTTATGAGCATAGGAGCTGGACTTTCATTAGGAAGAGAGGGACCTTCTGTACAGCTAGGTTCATATATAGGTTTTGGGATTACCAAAATTTTTAAAAGAGATAGTATTGAGAAAAAATATTTAGTAACAAGTGGTTCTAGTGCTGGGCTTGCTGGTGCTTTTGGGGCACCTCTTTCAGGAGTAATGTTTGCTTTGGAAGAGTTACATAAATATATTTCAGCAAAACTTTTGATTTGTACATTTCTAGCAAGTATAGCTTCTGATTTTGTAGGAAGACGTATGTTTGGAATGGAGACATCTTTTAATTTAATAGCTAATTATCCTAAAAATATAAATCCTTATTATCAATTTATCCTTTATATAATTTTAGGAATAGTAATAGCTTTCTTTGGTAAATTATTTACTTTAACTTTAATTAAAGTACAAGATAAATTTAAAGAATTAAAAATTTCAAGATGGATAAAAATATCTTTTGTAATGTCTACTTCACTACTATTTTGTTATTTTTTACCAGAAGTAACAGGGGGTGGACATGAGTTAGTTGAGGAGATGGCTGGAGGAAATAGAACAATACAATTATTGATTATAATTTTTCTAGCAAAACTTTTTTTTACTGCTCTATGTTATGCAACTGGATTTGCTGGTGGAATATTTTTACCAATGTTAGTATTAGGAGCTATTATAGGGAAAATTTATGGACTAACACTTATTAAATATTTAGGTGTTGGATTAGATTTTGTTCCTCATTTTATGGTGTTAGGAATGGCTGGATATTTTGTTGCCGTAGTAAGAGCACCTATTACAGGGGCTGTTCTCATATTAGAGATGACAGGAAATTTTGACCATTTACTTGCGTTGGTTACAGTATCAGTAGTAGCTTACTATGTAACAGAGCTTTTAGGATTAGAGCCTATCTATGAAATTTTATTTAAACGTATGCCAAAAGATACTCCTATGAAAGAGGAAGATTCTGGAAAGAAGACAATAATAACAGTACCTGTGATGGCTGAATCTGAATTAGATGGCAAAACTATTTCTGAGATAAAATGGGCTGAAGATGTTTTAGTGGTAGCAATATGTAGAAATGAACATGAGATAATTCCTAAAGGAAATAGTGTGATAGAGAGTGGAGATGTTCTTACACTATTACTTCCAGAAGCTAAGGTATATGAAATGAAAGAGCTATTATATAAACAAGGTGGGAACTAATTATTCCCACCTTTTATATTATTTTAGTAAATTTATAAAAAAGGTTATAATAGCAGCATTAAAAAAATCTATAAATAAAGCTCCAACTATAGGAATAACAAAGAAAGCTTTTGGTGAAGGAAGATACTTTTCAGTAAGAGCTTCCATATTAGCTAGAGCTTTTGGAGTAGTCCCAAACCCGCAACCGCAGTGTCCACCAGTCATAATCGCAGCATCATAATCTTTTCCAGTAAGGGTAAAGGTTATAAAATAGGCAAAGACTCCCATAAGAATAGTTTGCCCAATTAACATAATAATTAAAGGTAGAGCCAATTCTTTTAGCTCCCATAATTTAAAATTCATAAGTATCATTGATAAAAACATAGTAAGTGTAAAGTTTCCAATAACAGAGACTACTTCTAAATCAATAGAAAATAATTTAGTTTCATCAGCTAAATTTCTCATAATTGAAGCAGCAAACATAGTACCAATATATGGAGGTAAAACTAGTCCTAAACTATTTAAAAAGTTTGATATTAAACTACCTATTCCCATAGCAATAATAATTTGAAATCCAGTAGGGACAACATTTTTTAATTCTAAAGTAACAGACTTATCATCAAATGATTGAAACTCTTCTAAAGTAACTCTTTTTTGAATAAGATTTTTCTTTTCTATAAGTCTTTTACAAATAGGACCAGCAATTATGCTTCCAGCGATAAGAGCATAAGTAGCTGTTGCCATAGCTACCATTGTAGCTCCAGGGGTTCCAAAGCTTTCCATAATTGGACCAAAAGCTCCTGCTGTACCAGGTCCACCTGTAGTAGCTAGAGAGCCTGTAGCAAGACCTATCATTGGACTAACTCCTAAAATTTTTGCCATTCCTACTCCAACAATATTTTGCAAAATGGCAAGAAGAATAGCAGCTATTAAAAACATTAGAACAGGAAGGCCAGCTTTTTTAAGAAGTTTTATGCTAGCAGAAAAACCAACAGTAGTAAAAAATGCTATCATAAAAATATCTTTAATAGAGTCTTCAAAAATAAAAGAGAAACTTCCAGTTTCATGTCCTAATAAGATAAAGAAAGAGAATAAAGTTCCTCCAGTAACTGCATCTGGAATACAATTATTTTTAAGAAATTTAAATTTATTATTTAAAAACTTTCCAAGATAAAATACTATAACTGCTAAAGCCATAGTTTGTATAGTTGAAAAATGAGCAATCATAAAAACCTCCTACAATTATTTATATTATAAATAAAAAATATTTATTATTAAAATACATATAAAATATATCATATAGTATTGTAATATTACAAATATAAAAAATAAATAATTATTATATTTTTATTTTGAAAATATTAATATAATAAAAAACGTAATAAAAAAGAAATAAAAGTAATAAAAATAATCAAAATAAACTTTTGATAAATTGTAGAAAAAAAATAACTTTTTAGTTAAAATATTTAAAAGAATAGAGTATAATATAATTAACTTATAAAATAATATGGAGGAAACAACTATGGAAAAAAATTATTTAGATTATTACAAAATGTGGTTAGAATCAAAAAATATAACTGAAGAAGATAGAAAAGAACTTTTAGAAATAAAAGATGATGATAAAGAGATTGAAAATAGATTTTATACAGATTTAAGTTTTGGAACTGCTGGAATGAGAGGAGTAAGAGGAGTAGGAAGAAATAGAATCAATAACTACAATATCAGAAAAGCAACTCAAGGATTAGCTAACTATATTCTAGCAACAACTGGAGAAGAGGGAGCAAAAAGAGGAGTAGCTATAGCTTATGATTGTAGAATAGGTTCTACTGAATATGCTTTAAATACAGCTCTTGTACTTGCAGGAAATGGAATAAAGGCATATCTATTTGAATCTCTAAGATCAACACCAGAGCTATCATTTGCAACTAGAGAGTTAAAAGCTCAAGCAGGTGTAATGGTAACAGCTTCTCATAACCCTCAAGAGTACAATGGATATAAAGTATATTGGGAAGATGGGGCTCAAATAGTTGAACCACAAGCTAGTGGAGTAGTAAATGCTGTAAACTCAGTAGATATTTTCAATGATATAAAAATGATAACAGAAGAGGAAGCAAAAGCTAAAGGATTATTAGAATATATAGGAAAAGCAGTTGATGATAGATTTATAGAAGAAGTAGAAAAACAAGCTATAAATAGAGATTTGCCAAATAAAAAAGATTTTAAAATAGTTTATTCTCCATTACATGGAACAGGAAGAGTAGCTGTTCAAAGAGTTTTAAAAGAGATGGGATATGAATCTGTGTACACAGTGCCTGAGCAAGAGATGCCAGATGGAATGTTCCCAACTTGTTCATATGCTAACCCAGAAGATAAGTCAGTATTTAAATTAAGTACAGAGTTAGCTGATAAAATAGGAGCAAATATTTGTTTAGCTAATGATCCAGATGCTGATAGAACAGGTATAGCTATAAAAGATGATAATGGAGATTGGTATTATCCTAATGGAAACCAATTAGGAATTTTATTAATGAATTATTTATTAGAGATGAATAAAAATCTTCCAGCTAATGGAGCAGTAATATCTACAATAGTTTCTACTCCTATGTTAGATGTAATAGCTAAAGATAAGAATGTAAAATTATACAGAACTTTAACAGGATTTAAATATATAGGGGAAAAGATTAGACAGTTTGAAAATAAAGAATTAGATGGAACATATTTGTTTGGATTTGAAGAGTCTATTGGATATTTAGTAGGAACACATGTAAGAGATAAGGATGCTGTGGTATCTTCGTTATTAATTACAGAGATGGCATGCTATTATGATAGTATAGGTTCTACTCTTTATAAAGAATTAAATAAACTATATGAAAAATATGGTTGGTATAAAGAAGAGACAGTTTCTATAACTAAGACAGGAAAATCTGGATTAGAAGAAATTGGAAAAATAATGGAAAATATGAGAAAGAAAGAGCATACAGAAATCTGTGGTAAAAAAGTAGTAGTGTGTAGAGATTATAAATTACAAGTAGAAAAAGATTGTGTAACAGGGGAAACTAGAAAAATAGATTTACCAAAATCTGATGTTATTCAATTTGTATTAGAAGATAAAACTTATATTACTGTTAGACCATCAGGAACAGAGCCAAAAATCAAATATTATTTATGTGTAGTAGGTTCGGGAGATAAAGAGGCAAATGAAAAATTAGCATATGTAAAATCTGAGTTTTTAAAATATGTAGATACTCTATAAGAAGTAATACAGGAGGAAAAATGGTAGATGGAATATATATACATATTCCTTTCTGCATGAATAAATGTAATTATTGTGATTTTTTATCTTTTAAATCTAATGAAGAAGAAAGAAAAAAATATGTAGATTACATTTTAAAAGAGATAGACTTATATCCTAAATATGAGTATGATACAGTTTATTTGGGAGGGGGAACTCCCTCCCTTTTAAATTGTGAAGATGTAGAGAGGATAATAAAAAAATTAAATATAAAAGCTAGGGCAGAGATTACTTTAGAAGTAAATCCTAAAACTGTAAATTTAGAAAAGTTAAAAGGCTTTAAAAAAGCTGGAATAAATAGAGTAAGCATAGGAATACAGACATTTGATGAAAAAATGTTACAAGTTTTAGGAAGAATGCATAACTCCAATGAAGGTATTGAAACTTATTATCAAGCTAGAGAGGCTGGTTTTGATAATATTAGCTTAGATTTAATGTTTTCACTCCCTAATCAAAGCATAGAAAAAGTAAAACAGGATTTAGAAAGATTGTTAGAGCTAAGACCTGAACATTTTTCTATATACTCACTTATTTGGGAAGAGGGGACAGCTTTTTTTAAAAAATTAGAAGAGGGAGTATATAGAGAAACTGATAATGATTTAGAAGCTCAGATGTTTGAATATATAATAGATAGAGCTACTGAAGCTGGGTATATTCACTATGAGATATCTAATTTTTGTTTACCTAGCAAAGAGGCAAGGCATAATTCGAAATATTGGGAAAATAGAGAGTATTTAGGTATTGGATTAGGGGCTTCTGGTTATATTGGAGTAAAAAGATATAAAAATCAGGTGCAATTTTCTAAATATTATGATAATATAGAAAGAGGAATATTACCTATATTAGAAGAGGAGATAGTAACTGCTGAAACTAAAGAGGAATATAAGTATATGTTAGGTTTTAGATTGCTCAATAAAGGTGTGATTCCTAGTGGAAAATATTTAGAAAAATGTATCTCATTAGAAGAGCAAGGTTTTCTAAAAAGGAGTGGAGAGGCTTATATTTTAACTAGAAAAGGAATAATGCTTGCTAATGATGTTTTAGATGAGTTTATTTAAATGGAGTTGAGAAGAATGAGTAACATAAAAAATAATATTGAAGAGATTCAAAAAGATATAAAAGATTACTCTATTTATCCTGAAAAAGTAAAGTTTATAGCTGTAACAAAATATGTAGATGCTGAAGTTATGAATAGTATATTAGATTGTGGAGTAAAAGTTTTTGGAGAGAACAAAGCCCAAGTTATCAAAGAGAAGTATGAAAAATATCTTTCTGAGGGAAGAAAAGATATAGAGTGGCACTTTATAGGTAATCTTCAAAAAAACAAGGTAAAATATATAGCTCCTTTTGTAAAGCTTATACACTCTGTAAATAAACTATCTCTTGCTCAAGAGATAGATAAGAGAGCACTACAAAATAATAGAGTGATAGATGTACTTTTAGAGATAAATATTGCTGGAGAAGAGAGTAAAGAGGGGTATGAATTAGAAGAGTTATACAAAGAATTACCTCAACTTTTAGAATTAAAAAATATAAATATAATAGGTCTTATGACTATGGCTCCTTTTGTAGATGATGAGGCTCTTGTTAGAGGTGTATTTAGAAGGCTTAGAGAGATTAAAGATGAGTTAAACAAAAAGACTTTCAATGGGAAACTTACAGAGCTTTCAATGGGAATGACAAATGATTATAAAATAGCATTAGAAGAGGGAGCTACTATTATAAGAGTAGGGAGAAAGATATATCAATAATATATTGTACAAGGAGGAATAATAATGAATAAAAATCCATTAGATAAAATAAAAGTTTTGTTTGGTTTAGATAATCCAGATGGAGCAGGAACAGATAGTGATATAGATTTTGAAGAGAGTGGAATAACTGATATAGAGATAGTAGAGAATAAAAATGAAGCTGAACCAGTGGTACAAAACCATATATTATCTAAGCAAAAAACAAAACAAGTATCAACTTTAGAAACTGAAATGGGAGGAACTAGTTATCAAACTATTTTCTTAGACCCTAAAACTTATTCAGATTGTAAAAAAATAGTTGATTATATAAGAGCGGATAAAATGGTCACTTTAAATTTAGAATACCTAGATGAACAAACTGCTGTAAGGCTTATGAATTTTTTATCTGGAGCTATGACTGTAAAAGATGCTAATTATCTTATGATAAGTAAAAAGGTTTATACTGTTGTACCTAAGAGTATGAAGGTATATTATGAGGATAAGAAGATTATAAGTCCAAAAATATTTAAAGGATTTGGAGAAGAGAGGTAATTGTGGAGAAAAAAAGAAGAGCGTTAGCACTATTTTCTGGTGGATTAGATAGTGCTTTAGCAATTAAAGTTATAAAGGATCAAGGGATTGATGTAATAGCATTGAATTTTGTATCACATTTTTTTGGTGGAAAAAATGAAAAAGCTGAAAAAATGGCTGAGCAATTGGGAATAAAAGTAGAGTATGTACATTTTGAAAAAAGACATACAGAAGTGGTAAAAAATCCTGTATATGGTAGAGGGAAAAATATGAATCCTTGTATAGATTGTCACTCTCTTATGTTTAAAGTTGCAGGAGAACTATTAGAAAAATATGATGCAGACTTTGTGATTTCTGGAGAAGTACTAGGGCAAAGACCTATGTCTCAAAACTCAGCTGCATTAGAAAAAGTAAAAAAACTTTCTGGGATGGATGAATTAATAGTAAGACCCCTATCTGCTAAATTATTACCACCAAGTAAACCAGAGTTAGAAGGATGGATAGATAGAGAAAAACTTTTAGATATTCAAGGGAGAAGTAGACATATCCAAATGGAATTGATGGAAAAATATGGTTTAGTAGAATATCCTAGTCCAGGGGGAGGTTGTCTATTGACAGATCCAGCTTTTTCTGATAGACTATCTATATTGGAAAAAGATGGTTATCTTGAAGAGAAATACTCTTTTCTTTTTCACTTAATAAAGAAAAGCAGATTTTATAGACTAGAAAAAGGAAAATATTTATTTGTAGGAAGAGACCAAGAGGGAAATGAGAGAATAGCTAGCTATAAAGAGTTGGGAAGTTTTTATCTGTGTGGACATAGGGTTCCAGGACCACATATGTTAGGTTTTGGAGAGTTTAATGAAGAGGATATGAACTTAGTAAAAGAGCTATTTTCAAGATATTCTAAATGTAAAGGTAAAGAGGAGATAGAGGTAAGAATTAATGGACAGATCTCTAAAGTACCAGTAGTAGATGTAGAAAAAGTAGAAGAGTTTATGAAAAAATATCAAATAGTAGGATAGTAGAATTGTAGTAAAATATGTAAAGTAAGGCGACTGAATTAATTTAATTTGGAGTTATTCTTTTTATAGGACAATTCTAAGATTATTTATTTTAGTCGTTTTTTTATTATAATAATATTTAGTAAGGAGAAAAATTTTATGAATTGGTTTGAAAACTTAGTAAACATAATCAATGGAATTATGTGGAACAAAAATTTATTAGTAATACTTTTAGTAGTAAGTGGAATTATTTTTACTATTAGAACAAGGGGAGTACAATTTAGATTATTTGCTCATATGTGTCAACTTTTAACTGAAAAATCTAAGGCAGGAAAAGATGAAGTTTCTTCATTCCAGGCTTTCTGTATAAGTACAGCATCAAGAGTAGGAGTAGGAAATCTTGCTGGAGTAGTAGCAGCTGTATCAGTAGGAGGACCTGGGTCTGTATTTTGGATGTGGGTAGTGGCTTTACTTAACTCTTCAACAGCTTTTATTGAATCGACTATAGCTATACTATATAGAGAAAAAGATCCAAAAGGGGGATATAGAGGAGGAGCACCATACTTTTTAACAAAAGGACTTAATCAAAGGTGGCTAGGAATATTATTTGTAATCTTTGCTCTTATATGCTGGGGAGGAGTTTTCCAAGTAATCTCAAACTCTGTTACAGAATCTTTTAATACGGCTTTTGGAATTAACACAAGTATGACTTCTTTGATTTTAGTAGTATTGTCTGCTGGAGTACTTTTTGGAAATAGAAATAAAATAGTAAAAGTTTTAGATAAGATGGTTCCTTTTATGGCAGCTTTATATTTAATAGTTGTTTTTTATATAATTGTAAAAAATATAGGACTTATGGGTACAACTATGGTAGATATATTTGAACATGCATTTGGAGTTAAACAATTTTTAGGAGGAACATTTGGTAGTGTTGTTATGGAAGGAGTAAAGAGAGGACTTTTCTCTAATGAAGCAGGGTCTGGTTCTGCTCCATGTGCAGCAGCAGCAGCAGAAGTAGAACATCCAGCCAAACAAGGATTAATTCAAGCTCTAGGAGTATTAGTAGATACAGTTGTGATTTGTAGTGCTACAGCTTTTGTTATTTTATTATCTAAAGGACACGTACAAGAGGGATTAGGTGGAATGACTTTATTACAAGAAGCTTTTAGATACCATGTAGGAGAATGGGGAGTTGTTTTTACAGCGGTAATTTTATTCCTTTTCTCATTTAGTACAATTTTAGGTATTAGTTTCTATGCAAAACCTAATTTATATTTTCTATGTGAAAAAGAATGGCCACAAGAAGCTTTTAAAATATTTACACTGATTATGTTATACTGGGGAGGAGTTAGACAAAATTTCTTAGTATGGAGTTTAGCTGATTTAGGATTAGGACTTATGACGATAGTAAATATGATTGGAGTATTTCCTCTAGTTTCAAAAGCTCTTGAGAGTTTAAAAGAGTATGAAGTTAAATTTTTTAATAAATAGTATAGAGTAAAAATAATATTTCGAAAGGCTATTATGGCATTGAGGTTATAATAGTCTTTTTTATTTAGAAAATAAATTTTAATTATATTAAATTTAAATTTAAAAAAAATAACAATTTCTTTTATTTAATAAAGAAATATGATACTATAAAATTAAGAAAAATATAAAAAATAAAACAAGAAGGTGAATTTTTTATGGGGTTTTTATCTACAAATGTTGAAAAGCGTCGTGAAATGATTTTAAATGGAAATATTCTTAACACATTATTGTTTCTTTCTTTTCCAACTTTATTGATGGGGATGGTTCAATCTCTTATTCCTCTATCTGATGGATTATTTTTAAATAGAACCTCAGGATATTTAGTAGCTGCTGCTGTTGGATTTGGGCAACCTATTATAAATATAATAAATGCCTTATCTCAAGGACTGGGAGTTGCTTCTATGGCAATAGTTGGACAAATAAATGGAACAGGAGATTTGGAGGAAGTAAAAAAAGTTTCGACTCAGATAATGGTATTTTCTTTTATAATTGGATTAGTGGTGGCTCCCACATCAATTATTTTTGCTTCAGTGGTTTCTAAAAGTATTAGCCCAGAGATAGCTTATGATGTTTTTCTATACTTGAGCCTTTATGCTATTGTTATTCCAATGCTTTTTATGGCGGCTATTTTTAATGCTATAAAAAATGCAACTGGACAACCAGAGGCTACACTTATAAGAATGATAATTTTACTTTTATTAAAAATAATTTTTAATAGTATTTTTTTAGCTGTACTTCATTGGGGAGTTATTGGAGCGGTGATGGCGTCTCTTTGTTCTTATATAGTAATTGCAATTTGGATGTATTATGACCTTTTTATAAAAGAGAGTATGACAAAATTAGATTTGAGGGGTTTTAGTTTTGACTTTAAACTTTTAAAAAGGTTATTAAAATTAGCTCTTCCTACAATGTTAACATATTCTTTAATAAATTTTGGATTTTTCTTAATAAATATGGAAGTAGAAAGATATGGTGCTTATGTATTAACAGCACAAACAATAGCAAGTAATATTAATGCTATGTGTTTTAACTTACCATCTTCAATAGGAACAACAGTAACAACTATGGTAAGTATGAATATAGGGGCAAGAAAACCTAGAAATGCTAAAAAATCTTTCATATATGGTTGTAGAGTGAGTGTAATAATATCTTTAATTATAATTGTTTTATTTTTACCAAGTAGTAATTATTTAGTTAGATTATTTCAAGATAATGAAACAATAGTAAACTTAGCAGACCACTCATTAAAAATATATACATTTTCAATTATAGGATTTGGAATATATATGGTATCTCAAGGAGCTTTTATAGGATTAGGAAGAACAAGATTACCATTATTTATGGGAATTTTAAGAGTTTGGTTTATAAGATACATATTTATTCTTATAACAAAAAGATGGCTAGGAGTAGATTCTGTTTTCTGGGGAAATCTTGTATCTAACTATATAGCTGGTTTTTTATTTTATTATATTGTGACAAAAACACCTTGGAAGTCAGTATTAAAAAGATAAAAAAAGGAGCTGTTAACAAATTGTTACAGCTCCTAATTTTTTTAATCTTTTAAGAGTTTACAATTATGATATTCGTTTTTAGAAGAATTTTTATAAGTACAAGTACCAGTTATTTTTTTACATTTAATAGATATATATCCATCGTAATCTATTCCAATAGAGTGTTCACACTCAAGAACAGGATAATCTTTTAAATATTTCTCTTTTTCAGTTTTACTAATCAAGTATTTTTCCATTATATTCTCCTATTATTTTTTATATATTGTTCTACCATCAGCTTGATTATTACAAACAAGTGTAATTTCAGCTACATGTACATTGGCTGGTAAATTAGCAATATAAGCTACAGTTTCAGCTATATCATCAGGAGTAAGAGGTTCTATTCCTTGATAAACTTTTTTAGCTCTTTCTACGTCTCCTTTAAATCTAACTAAACTGAAATCTGTTTCAACAAGTCCAGGTTTTACATCAGTTACTTTTATCTTAGTATCAACTAAATCAATTCTAAGTCCATCTGATAATATTTTTACAGCTGCTTTAGTAGCACAATAAACAGCTCCACCAGCATAAGCTGCGTCTCCAGCAACTGAACCCATATTGATAATAGTTGTAGGAACATCTCTTTCTATCATATGTGGAACTATAGCATTAGTAACATAAAGAAGCCCTTTTATATTTGTATCTATGACAGTAGAAATATCTTCTGATGAATTTAAATAAAGCTTATCTAACCCATATGCTAATCCAGCATTATTGATAAGTATATCAATATCTTTCCATTCAGTAGGAAGATTGGCTATTTTTTCAGCTACTTCTTGAGCATTTCTTACATCTAGTTGAAGTGGTAAAACTTTAACAGAATAATTTTTTTCTAATTCATTTTTTAATTCAGTTAAAAGATGCTCTCTTCTTCCAGTGATAATGACATTCATTCCTAATTTAGCTAAAGATATAGCACAAGATTTTCCTATTCCACTAGTTGCTCCTGTAATAAAAGCTATTTTTCCCACTACTCTACTTTCATTGTACATAATATCACTCCCTCGTATAATATTTATATAATAATTTACTAATTACTAATCTATTTTAAATTTTA
>OGUD01000929.1_pt1 | contig 18226 bp, 14 predicted proteins | sample 1573671 | NCBI WGS metagenome assembly OGUD01 (sample SAMEA2582065, study PRJEB24529) | metagenome | biome: Human gut stool | place: China | collected 2011 | reverse complement strand
ATTATTCTGCTTTCCTATATGTACTTTTCTTTGAAATGTTTCATTATAACCTACATATAGGTGACTGTACTTTCACTGGTGTGTGAATGATTTATCTAATTCTGATATCTTTCACAACCTAAAACACTTAATTCTTATTTTCATTTGCCATTTTTGTAAGCGGCTCTATCTGCGATAACATATTCCTTATATTATCAAATATCTGACTCTTTTCACCATCACTCTTTTCAATATCTTCAATATAAGAAAGCACACTGTCATATTGCTTCCTTGATAACACAACATAATCAGAAATCCTATTAATCTTATTTTGAGAATTATCAATAGCCGACACAATATCCCTTTGAATATCATCAACCTTTTTAGCACTTTCACTTACATTTTCAAAAATATCATGCGCCTGCTCAACATTATTTGCATTATCATCAAGCAAATCCCTTGAAGTCTTAAGCGATATATTAAGCTCCTTTGTTCCATCTTCCACATTAGTAACTCGCTCATTTATCATTTGGATAAGATTTTTAATTTCTTCAGCTAATTCCCTTACTTGGTCAGCAACAACAGCAAAACCCTTACCATGCTCACCTGCTCTTGCTGCTTCTATAGAAGCATTAAGTGCGAGCATATTAGTCTGATTAGCCACCTTAATAATACTCATTGTACACTCTTTAATATCTTCAACAGAATGTTCAAGATTTAAAAATGTCTTACCCATCTCATCAAAGCTATCAACTACTTTAATTGAGTCATTTTTCAACACATTAACTCTGTCTTGAGCATCTTTTACTGAAGCATTTATCTCATCTTTTACATGGTCAAATGCACTTGAAACCTCCTTTATTTCATTAAAAGTTTCTTGAAATTCACCAATGCCAGAACCTAATTTATCTGCTGCCTGTATAACTTCTTCAAATGAAGACTTAATGTCTACTATCTGCTTTGTAACAACAACCTCCTCATCAGAAAGCTTGTCAAACTGCTGCCCTATATAGTTTGCAGTATAAGAAATAGGGTATATATAATCTGTATTATTACCTTTAGCTGAAATACTACTATTAGATAAATTCTCACTATCCTTATGTCTATTAAACAATCGCATGATATTTCCTCCGTAAATTAATAAATAAGTCAACTATGCAAAACACACTCTGTTAGTTTCTCAAGTTATCACAACAGTTGCCAAGTTCTAATACAAGCACGACTTTAGCTTGTTGTTTGCATAAATAAAAGCACAGCTATTACTTTATATTGTTAAATATTATTCAAATACAACGCATGACATAGTCTGATTAGTATGTTGTCCATTAAAATGTTCTCCCATACCTATAAGCCCTGAATATTTTCCAAGCGATGACATTCTATTAAGATAATTGTCAATATGATTTAACTTTTTAAAATAAAGATATCTAAATATACAATTAATCGAAAATACACCCGAAATATGTGAGAAATCACTTTGAATATTTCTTATTGTATCTTCAAGAATTTCCTTGTCATCACCCGCTTCAAGTATATATAACTTGTCCTTTGGATTAACTTTTCGATAACAATACAAATCTCCATTGTTACTCTTTTCCTTAATTGATACAATAAATATTTCATCACCCAGACATCTTCCTAATGGATTTTTAAAAGTCTGTTCTTCTACATCTTGTGGCTTTATGCCCAACTCATTTATGTACACATCTTGAGCTTTCTTTCCATCTAAATCACAAATTTTATATTCATTTGGAACTGCCTTTGTGCATATATGAAATTTATCCGTAGGAGTGTAAATATTTTCTCTATACACTTTAACCTTTCCTTTGTTATTCTTAACTACAGCATAAGCACAGCTATCTTCATATATATTACCATTAACACCTACACTTTTAGTCCAAGTTGTTCCGCCTGTAAGCTGTATTCCTTTTGCTGCTATAACTGATTGAATTGTAGTAAGCACACATTCATCATTGCCTGTGCATAAATCAATAATAACTGTATTATCTTTTCCTGCATTAACTTTTGAAATACTATTTTGAATAGTCCTTATACTTGCAACAGGAGCTTTTGATACATTTTGTATAACACCAGTATCAACTGTAATATCTCCACAAAGCGCTGTTATAAGAAGTCCATTTTCAATTATCTTATTTCCTGCATATGACTGCCCTACACAGCTAATGCTAGGTATATCTGGAAATTTTTCCTTTAGCCTTAAAACATTTTTTTCAAATAAAGCTTCATCACTTACAAACATAATAATCAACTTAGGATTACTAAGCCCTTTCACAGCCTCATCAACATCACATCGACTGCTAACGCCAATAAATTGCTCCATCTTATGTCCCCTTTTCTGAATAAATATTATTATTATCATGACATAATGACATCATTGTTATAATTTTATCATTTTATAACACCATTTTCCACACATTTTTCTTTATTATACAAAAACCTTCTCAAAATACCTGCAATTTATAAATCCAACTATTCACAATCCACCAATACCACATCTACAATATTCTATATATATAAACAAACTTCCACCCCACCGCACTAAGAAACTAATAATTTTATTGCGTACGAAAACAAACTCCCGTAAGATACAAGTAGTATATAAATTAAATGCACCATTAAAAGAACAACGCAAAAACTAATCATTCTTGCACAAGCTGTCTACTCCTATACAGTTCAAGCAATTTTTTCAAATCATTAATATTACTCTGAATACGTTTTCCAATATCCGTATCCTTTACAAATATTCTCTCCTTTTCAACTTCCACAAGCTCTGACTGCGACTCTATATCTGTATTTTCCGTCAATGCCTTATAAATACTTTCAAATGGCTGATGTGCTTTAATTCTCATTCCATGTGAATTAAATATAAGAGTATACCCCGCAATTCCCGTTGTTTCGTGATATTTCTTACAAAAACCACCATCTATTACAAGAAGCTTTCCATGCGCCCTTACAGGAAGTTCGCCCTTATTAGTTCGCACAGGTGTATGACCATTTATAATATGCGACCTTTCCGAATACAACTCAAACTCCCTTAATATCATATTACATATACGTTCTTCTTTATAATATTCATAATATGGATTTTTTTCTTCATACCAAGCTGATTTATCTTCGATAAATGCTCTTTCAAACGTCTTTATATGTCGTCCTGAAAGTGGAGATTTTCTTCCACACCACAAATACCACATAAAGTCCTTTGCGTCTTTATTGTCCTTTTCATAAAATGCTTTCCTTGCGCAACTGTCTGCGTAATCCATATATTTTCTGCCTTTATATATATGGTCATTAATAACAACACCGTCAAAATTGCCACTGTCATCAAGAGGTATACAACCATGAAATAATAAATTGTCATTAAACAGCTTATACATACTTCCTTTTTCATATAAAAATTCAATATGTTTTCTAAGTCTTTGGCTGCTTACAAATGCGTCTGTAAGTTCATTTATTACCTTTTGTTCTTCCTTTGTAAGTTCATAAGGACTCTCCTTTGAAACTGTTGGAAAATCTGTATCTTTTACTTTATATTCTTTTCCATCAATTACTACAGTCCCATTTTCCATATCAATCTTATCCAAAAGCAATCTGTCATTCATATCATATTCTGGGTGTCTTTTTATAACCTGCCCTTCTAATTTAAACATAATAACAGCAATTGCCTTAACTGCTGATTTCATTGGGTCTGTATCTTTATATGTACGGTCTGCAAAAATTGTAAGATTTCTAAGTGCAATACCATATCCATTTTCAAGAATTTGCGTATTTTGACATTTGATATTATTATAGATAACATTTGCCACACAAATACTACTTCCGCACACAGCTCCCATCCACAAAATATCGTGATTGCCCCACTGTATATCTACAGAATGATGCTGCATAAGCTCATCAATAATCCTGTCCGCACTAGGCCCTCTGTCAAATATATCTCCAACAACATGAAGATGGTCAACCGCAAGCCTTTTTATCATAGCAGACAATGCAACAATAAACTCTTCAGCATTTCCAATGTCGATTATAGTGTCGATTATTTTTTTATGGTATCTTAACTGATTATCATCTTCATCTTTTTGTGCGTGTAAAAGCTCGTCAATAATATACGCATAATCCATAGGAAGTGCTTTTCTTACCTTAGACCTTGTGTATTTTGAAGATAAAAGCCTTGCAATCTCTATTAATTCATTGAGTATTGCTCTGTATCTATGTGAAAGATTAATGCCCTGCTGCTTCATCAAGTTCATTTTTTCTCTAGGATAATATATCAGTGTACATATCTCTTTACGTTCTTCTGGTGAACGAATATCCTTAAATAACAAGTCAACCTTTTCTTTTATTACACCTGAGCAATTATTCAATATATGGTAAAATGACTCATACTCTCCATGAAAATCACTCATAAAATGCTCAGTTCCCTTTGGTAAATTCAGTATCGCATTTAAGTTGATAATTTCCTTACTTACGGCTTGTACTGTAGGATATTTTTCTGATAGTAATTGAAAATACTTTTTGTTAATTTCTTGCATTAATACTATACCTCCATTGTAAATACAAATTTAATATTCCTATTCCCTATCCCCAACATTAATATTAAACCGCTTTTAAACATTATTATCAAGCACTATTTCGAGTTTTCACATTAGTTCCATAGCTAAAAAATATCTTATAACTTTATTTATTGAACATTATTTTCAATTTTTGTATAATACTAAAGGTCAAATTCAAATTGCAAATTAATTGATAAGCTTTATCATTCTATTTAATCTTTACAATAAAAAATAAATATAAAATTTAAAATACATAAGAAAGGTAAAAATTATGAAACTACAGAGACTATTAAGCCTTACAAGACAGGCAATTGATGACTATAATATGATAAATGACAACGATAAAATTGCTGTTGGCATAAGCGGTGGAAAAGATAGCCTTACACTTCTTTACGCACTTGCTAATTTAAGACGCTTCTATCCACACCCATTTACACTAGAAGCCATAAGTGTCGACTTAGGCTTTGGAAATACTGATTACAGTAAGCTTTACGAGCTTTGTGAAAATCTTAACGTAAAACTCACCATAGTAGATACACAGATTTACGATATAATATTTAATCAACGAAAAGAAAAGAACCCTTGCTCACTGTGTGCCAAAATGAGAAAAGGTGCGCTTAACAACGCCTTACTAGAATTAGGCTGTAACAAAATAGCTTACGCTCACCACAAAGATGATATGATTGAAACACTGTTTATGTCAATGATGTACGAGGGTAGACTTTATAGCTTCCCACCCGTAACACACCTTGACAACACCAATATAACAGTAATCCGCCCACTAATGTACGTCAATGAAGCAGATGTTATCGGCTTTAAAAATGCCAACAATCTCCCCGTAATAAAAAATGCCTGCCCCGCTGACGGTCATACAAAAAGAGAGTATGTAAAACAACTCCTAAACCAACTAAACAAAGACAACCCCGGCATAAAAACCCAACTATTCCACGCCATCCTAACTGCCAACTTCCCCGATTGGAACACAACACCTACACAACAAAACTAACTTTACACAACTTCAATATCCACACCAACCATTAACTTATTGTGATAGTAATACATCTCCCAACTTTCTACCCTATTATACAACATTATTACTATCACATTTTATCCCAAAATCCCCCTATCAAACCCCAACCATCACTTCACACAATAAATAAGTTTCTTACTTAATATTAAAATCCCCCTACTTCATTTACTATTTTTTATAATTATATATAATTAACTTACATTTTTGCATTATGTCAAAAAACTCCCGTAAGATAACAGTAGTATATATAAAATAAATGCACCATTAAAAAGAACAGTGACCTATATTTGTGTGATACCAACGAACATACCTGTTCGTTGAGTGCATACAAATATATGCCACTGTCCTTTTTCTGGTGTGTGTTTTTATATATACTACTGTTATCTCACAACCTAAATTTATTAGAATTTTTATACACTACTTATTATTGATAACCTAAATTATAAACAATTCATAGCATCTTCCACAATAAGTTCAGGCACAATTCTATTTTCCTTCAACACATCTTCAACAGAATATCTGTCAAGAAACTCCTTCTTAAAACCATAATTAAGCACCTTAACATCACTATTTCCATAGTAAGTAGCAAGCTTACTGCCAAAACCACCATCTAAGATACCATCTTCCAATGTAATAACAACCTTGTGGTCTTTCTTTAATTCTTCTAAAAGCTCCTTGTCAATACCTGTAATATATCTAGGATTAATAAGTGTAGGCTCAACACCTGTTTTATCCTTTATAAGCTGTGCTGTCCTTTCGCCAAGCTGATAGAAATCACCAAGAGCAACAATCGCAACATCACTACCCTTTGTATTAACCTTGTACTTGTTAAGCTCGCTGTAATCAGTATCAACCTTTTCAGAAGTGTGAATAACACCGTTGCAAGGTATTCTTATAGCAACAGGATACTGATTTTGCTCAATACTCCAATCAAGCATTGCAAAATATTCTTCACAGTTAGTTGGAGCTAAGTAAACAAGGTTAGGAATATTTGACATCATCGCAATATCATAGATACCAAGATGAGTAACATCATTCATACCATATACAGAAGCCGTATTAACAATAAGTGTTGCAGGATTGCTGTTAATACACAAATCTTGTGATATCTGGTCATAAGTTCTTTGGAAGAAGCTTGAATGAGTTGCAAATACTGGCTTACAACCGTTCTTTGCAAGACCTGAAGCTAACGCAATACCATGTTCTTCTGCAATACCTACATCAATAAACTGCTTTCCAGCTTCTTTTCTCTTATCTTCTGTAAAGCCAATACAAGTAGGAACAGCCGCAACAATAGCTGTAACTGTCTTATCAGCCTTCATCTTTTTCATCACAAAGTCACAAGTAAGATTGTCATAACTTTCACCATCAAAAGATATATTCCATTTACCTGTTTCCTTATCAAATGGCATACACCAATGCCACATTTCTTTATTTTCCTCAGCTATCTTATAGCCCTTACCCTTTAATGTATTGATATGAACTACGATAGGGTGGTCAATATCCTTAACCTTTTCAAATGCTTCTATAAGCTTTTGAATGTCATTACCTTCATTAACATACATATAATCAAGCCCCATAGCCTTGAAAAGATTACATTCACAAGTACCATTGCTTTCACGAAGCTGTCTTAAATTCTTATATAAGCCACCATGATTTTCCGCAATTGACATATCATTATCATTGAAAAGTACAATGAAATTGCTGTCCATTTCCCCTGCAAAATCAATTCCTTCTAAGGCTTCACCACCACTAAGAGAGCCATCACCTATAACAGCAACAACATTTCCAGTTTCACCCTTAAAATCTCTTGCCTTAGCAAGACCTGTAGCAAGACTTACAGAAGTTGAAGTATGTCCTACATTAAAGAAATCATGTTCACTTTCTTCTGGATTAGTATATCCTGATATATCGTCAAAATGTTCATCATAAAGATACGCATCTTTTCTTCCTGTAAGCATTTTATGACAATAGCTTTGATGTGATACATCAAATACAAATTTATCCTTTGGTGAGTCAAATACATAATGAAGCGCAATTGTAGCTTCTACCATACCAAAGTTAGGGCCAAAATGTCCGCCATGTTTACTCAATCTATTCATCAACGCATTTCTTAATTCGCCTGCTAATTCGCCTAACTGAGCGCTATCTAATTTCTTTACATCTGCTGGTGAGTTGATATTTTCTAATAACATTTTTCCTCTTTTCTGCACATATATTAATTATTCTTATCTAATCTATCTGTATCTTAATGTGCTAAATACAAATACTAAATATATGTTACAACTTAAAGTTGACTTTAAGTCAATACATTTTTTGCTAATTAATATTTTTTTATAAAAAATCCCCAATTCTCCATTTCTTTTTCAAAAGTCATGGAAAATTGGGGATATTATTAATTTTTAAAATTAAGCTCAATCTTACCATTAGTAGTACTAGCTGAAAGCTTATAATCTGCATTGTTGTCAACTGAAAATGTTTTATTATTGTCCTCATCAACAACTTTTTCTTCATTAACAAGTATCTTATCATTTGTTGTGTGTGCTTCTATATTATAGTCATTTTCACTATTTGATAAGTTAAGCTCAATTTTATCATTAGTCGTGTTACAATCTAAGTTGCAATTAAATGTACCCGTTGCCACTATCTTATCGTTAGTCGTCTTTAACTTTACAGCCTTGTTAAATGTACCATTACATACAATCTTATCATTAGTTGTTTCAAGATTTGTAAGCTTATTAACTGTTATATCACTATCAATTTGTATCTTATCATTAAATGTTAAACATTGTAAATTATCTGTTATAAAGTCAGAGTTAATATGTATCATACTATTAGTTGTCCTTATATCTACAGCTTCAAGCTGTGCATTTTGGGGAATATTAATAGTTATCTTATTATAATAATCACCTGAAAATATCTTATATAAACCATCAAACATATCAAAGAAAATACCATTTATATTATTATCATAATATCCTTCTACTTTTAGCTGACCGTCTTTTACAGTAATTTCAGGTTTATTGAATGTTCCATAACTTTCATATTCAACACTAAATGTATTATCCAATGAATTTACAAGTTCAATATCATATCCTTCACCATTTACATAAATATTTTTAATATTTTCATAGTTGTCTGATTTATAAGTTTTATTTATTTCTTCTTTTGTGTAAAACTGTCCATTGGCATATACACAACCTACATTTGCACCAAAAACAAAGCCTATAAAAATGAAAATCACGCCTAACAGTATAGATATTCCTGCTGTAATTAACGATATCTTAGTTATTTTTTTCATAGCTGTGACGCTCCTTTCTTCTAATAATCATATCTTTTACTTTTACAAAAATAAATTTTAATAACTTTAAACAAAGTATAACAACTTCAACAAAACCAATAGTTATTAAAAGTCCAAAACCAATTGCTAACAGTGCAACTCCCATTACATGAAGACCTGTAATTATACCTAACTGAATAATAGCTTTAAAGCTTAACACAAAGATAAACAACCCAGAACCTATCAATGTTACACCAACTACTCCAATAGAAAATGCTACAGCTACAACTGCAATTACTACTGAAACTGCAACACCTAAAATTGCAACAACAATACCAAACCATATTGGTGAAGCTAACACTGTCATTATAATTAAAGCTATCTTTAAACCTATACTTTTCTTCGGTGCTTTATAAGTGCTATAAGCTGTATTATTATAATAATTGTTATTATAAAACCCGCTTTGATAGGCGTTGTTGTTCTGATTGCCATTATTTTGAGTAGTATTATATCCATTTTGATATTGCTGATTACTATTTTCATTACCATTCATAGCATTATAATCACTATATATCTTTTTTGCTAATTCCTGTGGCGTTCCAAGCTCTTTAATTATATCTTGTTCATTTTCAACACCTGCTTCAGAAAAATATTCAAAATAATATTCCATTACATTGTCGACTTCATCTAACGGCATATTATTAAGATAACTTCTTAGCTGTTTTAAATACTCATCTCTATTCATCACTATTCCCTCCTAGCAAGATTTTTTCAACTTTATTCTTGTACTCCATCCATTCCTTTCTGTAATACTCAAGCTGTAGCCTGCCATTATCAGTAATCGTATAATATCTCCTATTACGTCCGTCAAATGGCTTATCGTATGTAGTGAGATATCCGTCTTTTTGAAGTCGTCTAAGCACAGGATATAAGGTTGACTCGGAAATACTCATTACTTCTCTAACATTTTGAGTAAGAATATAACCATAAGTATCCCCTTTTTCAAGAATTGACAATACACACGCATCTAAAAGCGTCGCACCTAACTGAAATGCCATAATACTCCTTTCCAAAACAGTGCCATAAATATTCTCATAACTTAACACTTCCACACTTTCCTAATACAAATCAATCCACAATCACCAACTTGTATCATTCAACGCAATAAAAATGGAACTGTAAAATTTAATTGATAGTGCTACATATCAAGTTAAAAAATACCCGCAATGCTTTTAATATTTCTTATACTATATTATACGGCGTATAATATATTGTGTAATATACTATATTATACGCCGTATAATATGTCAAGTATTTTTCATAAATATCAATAAACCTATCCCCCCTAATTCAATAAAGTACATTCCAACTTTCTCCTATTTTGCGTCAAAAATCCCCCTAAAGATAGAAAAATTATATAAATAATAAATGCAACATAAAAAAACAATTGTTTATATACTACTTCTATCATCAAAACCTAAAAAAATAGGCTTAGTAGAATATTTCTATTCCACCAAGCCCATTTTCAAGGATTAAAAAGTTTTATTATGTTAAAAAATTATGTATAGATTACTTTAAAACGAACTTTCCTACAAGGTCTCTAAGTGTTTCAGCCTGTGCTGATAATTCTTCACTTGTAGCAGATGTCTGCTGCGCAGCAGCAGAGTTAGATTGAACAACTTCTGCAATCTGATTAACACCTGACTCAGCCTGTTCCATAGAGTTTGCTTGAAGCTCTGAAGCACTACTCAATGTCTTAGATGTTTCTGCAATACTTTCAATACCATCAACAACAAGCTTTAAGCTTTCTTGTGCATTAAGTGCAGCACTGTTACCTTGTTCAATTTCCTTTAATGCGCCTTCGATAAGTTCTCTTGTATCAACAGCCGACTTAGCACTCTGTTCTGCAAGCTGTCTTATCTGGTCAGCAACTACAGCAAAGCCTTTACCTGCTTCACCTGCTCTTGCAGCTTCAATAGAAGCATTGAGTGATAAGAGGTTAGTCTGACTTGCGATATCTTCGATATCTGCTGTAATATTTTCAATCTTCTTAGATGTTTCGTTAATTTTATCCATAGCCGCTGTAAGTTCTTTCATCTGTATACGGCTTGTATCTGCCTGCTTAGCATAGCCCATAGCAGCCTGATGTGAATCTTCAAGGTTCTTAGCTGACTTTTCAGAATCCTCTGTAAGATTAGCAATTGTAGATGTAAGTTCTTCAACTGCTCCAGCCTGCTCTGTTGCACCTTCTGCAAGTGCCTGTGCTGACTGTGAAAGGTTATCAGAGCCTATATATACCTGCTGTGCTGCTGTATCAACCTGTTGTAATGTTTCAATCATACGGTCTCTTAAAGTAGTCATAGCTTGTAAAAGGTCACCAAACTTACCTACATACTTATCTCTACATTCAGACTTAACCATAAAGTTACCATCACCCATACTACCCATAATACGAACAACGTCTGATATAATAAGATTAAGGTCGTCAGCCATAAGCTTTGAACGGTCTAACATACCCTTAAATTCATCATCATATTCACTTTCTGGGAATGGATTATCAAGGTCACCTTCAGCAAGCTCTGTAAGTCTTTTAGCTGTGCTATTAAGAATAGTTTCGATACCATTAGCAAACTTATTACTACTTCTACTTGACTGAATTCTAGCTAATATCATAATTAATACTACTACTATAATGCACGCTACTTCCAATATTGTAATCTGTGTCTTTAATGAATTACCCTCATTAACAGCATAACTCATAAGAGATAACATACTGTTATAAATATTGTCATACTTAGTTGTAAGTTCATCTTGTTCTTGTCTTTGTGCTGCATTACTCTGTCCTATATCTGATGTTGAACCATTCTTAATAATACTATCTGACAATGTCCAATATGCAGATAAATTATTATTTACATCATTATATAATGACTCCATCTCTGATGAGTCTATCTTAGACTTTACATCTGACATATATGTTTCAAAACTTGACTTCTTTGTGTTATATATTGAGTTCTGATTTTGAATGGCATCTGTCTCAACATATCCTATAGCACCTCTTAAGGCACTTCTTGTTTCTGAAAATGATGCTAATGCCTTACCAACATCGCCCTGAATAAATCCATAATGTTCTAATGCGCTATTATATCTTGCACTGACAAAAATCATAGCAATAACAGCTACAATAGCTGCAATTGATGTTAAATTCGTAACATAATTAAATATGGAATTTAACCTGTATTTTACCTTTTGTTTTTCTTGGTTCTTATCCATACTCTGACCTCCTTGATGTATATACTAGTTTATTATAATAAGCTATCATCAAAAAGTAGTCATTTATTATAATAAGCTGTAACTTTAATTATAAGTATACCATATCATTAACATTTTGTTAATAAAATTTTTATATTTTTTTAAATGTATATTATACAAAACTGCTAAACATCTCCCTAAAAAATAGCAATTTAGCACTACAATTCAAATATTTCAAAACATTTTATACAAAAATCCCCTTACCACAATCCAACTTCCTACCCCAAGAAAAAAGGCACACTTAATGTAATCTCAAAAACATAATGACAGAGAAGATAGTCATAAATAATATAATTGTAAAAAACATATTGGCAAAAAATATAGTCATAGAAGCCGCAGGTACAAAGAAAAGTAGGGAGTTAATTTTTTAGTATATACTAAAAATTAACTCCCTATTTTTCTTTGCTCATTTACAAAATTATCTTACATTAAAAGCCTTAATTCCAGGATAAACAGCCGCATTTCCAAGTTCTTCTTCAATTCTTAACAACTGATTATACTTAGCAACTCTCTCTGTTCTACTAGGTGCACCAGTCTTAATCTGACAAGTGTTAAGTGCAACTGCAAGGTCAGCGATAGTTGTATCTTCTGTTTCACCAGAACGATGACTAGAAATAGCAGTATATCCAGCCTTATGAGCCATTTTAATAGCTTCAAGAGTTTCTGACACAGAACCAATCTGATTAAGCTTAATAAGAATAGCATTACCAGCACCCATCTTTATACCCTTTGAAAGTCTTTCTGTATTAGTAACAAAGAGGTCATCACCAACAAGCTGAACCTTATCTCCAAGTCTTTCTGTAAGCTTCTTCCAACCTTCCCAGTCTTCCTCGTCAAGACCATCTTCAATAGAAATAATTGGATACTTGTCACAAAGAGATACCCAATGTTCAACAAGTTCTTCCGCTGTAAATTCAGTACCAGCCTTTGGCAATTTATAATATCCCTTTCCTTTTTCACTCTTCCACTCAGATGAAGCAGCATCCATAGCAATCATAAAGTCCTTTTCAGGCTCGTAACCTGCTTTCTTTACAGCTTCAAGAATAGTTTCAATAGCTTCTTCATCAGACTTTAACGCAGGTGCAAAACCACCTTCATCACCTACTGATGTTGCAAGTCCTCTCTCTTTAAGTATAGCAGCAAGAGCATGGAATACTTCTGCACACCATCTTAAAGCTTCTTTAAATGTAGGCGCACCTACTGGCATAATCATAAATTCTTGAACGTCAAGACCACTTGATAAAGCATGGCAACCACCATTAATAATATTCATCATAGGAACAGGAAGTCTGTTTCCAGAAATACCACCTAAAAATCTGTAAAGAGGAATATCAAGAGATATACTTGCGGCTCTACAACAAGCAATAGATACTGCAAGAATAGCATTTGCGCCAAGCTTAGACTTATCCTTAGTACCGTCTGCCTTAATCATAGCTTCATCAACTGCATAAATATCAGAAGAGTCCATTCCAACAAGAGTATCATTGATAATAGTATTAATATTTTCAACAGCCTTAGTAACGCCCTTGCCAAGATAACGTGACTTGTCACCATCTCTTAATTCAAGTGCTTCAAATTCTCCTGTTGAAGCTCCACTAGGTGCCATACCTCTACCGATTGTACCATCTACAAGCACAACCTCAGCTTCAACTGTAGGATTACCCCTTGAGTCCAATATCTCTCTACCAATAACCTTTTCAATCTCTAAATAATTCATCACAGAAATCTCCTTTCAAAAAAAAGACAGTCTCTATATAAATTCAGCAGTTTTATATAAAGAGCTGTCCTATGATTTACACACAAGTTAGCTTTGTCTAACTATAATTAGAGTATACTTACTTTTATGACAAAAAACAATACCCTTACATGATACATTTTCTCAGTAGCCACAATATTGCCACCTGCTTAACATTCTACACATCAAGCTATGGTGCTTCTAACCGTTAATATTTTTAAATAATCGTACATCATTTCTAACTTTTAAAATACCTTATTTCCATCATAACAGCAATATAAAAACATATACCATATCCAAACAATATTATTAACACCCCACCACCAAATTATTCCTATTATTTCTACAATTCTATCCCCCACTTCCCATAAATATTTTTTATATGTTTTATAAAAGGGAAACGCAAGAAAGTTTATTAAATAAATAATAAATACACCATTTCTATACTCTACTCTCATCTTCCCCACTTCCCTCAAATATTTTTTATATATTTTCTAAAAAGGGGAACACAAGAAAGTTCCGTAAAGATAGCAGTAGTAGATAAATAAACACACATATCAAAAAACAAACTGCACCAAAATCATATAAAAAATAGTTCCCCCCGCTATAGAAATCAACATATTCTTTCTCCACAAATGAAGCCCCACCGTAACAACTACCGCAATAGCTTCAGGTATGCCATGAGTGCTGACCATAATATTAACATTTTTAAAACAATAAACCACAAGCATACCAAATACAGCTCCCGGAAGCGCCTTACCTAAATACTTTATATACTCAGGTGTAGGTTTATTATCCTTAAATATTATAAATGGAAGAAATCGTGTCAACATCGTTCCTAACGAACACATTAAAATAATTATTATCTGCTGTGTTAATGTCACTTAATGCCACCTGCTCCTTCTATTGGTTTTCTAAATATTGTAAGAAGTACTACAATACAAATCATAGTTGGTATCAAAAAGCTGTCTGCGCCAAATATATAAAGACATATTATTGACATTATTACACCAATCACCGCTGAATAATGCTGCTTGTCCTTTAAAAACTGGTCTAAAAATATAACTACAAACATCGCTGTCATAACAAAATCAATACCTTTAGTATCTATTGTAAGTAACGAGCCAACAAGCCCACCGATTGTTGCCCCAAGCACCCAATATATTTGGTTTAAAAGTGATACAAAAAACATAAACCAACCATCATCAACATCTTTTGGTATTATGGCACTATAATTTACAGAAAATGTTTCATCACACATAGCATAAATAAGATACAGCTTTTTAATACCTTGATTTTTAAAACGGTCAAGCATAGCAATACCATAAAACAAATGTCTAGCCTGTATCATAACTGCTGCCAAAAATGCCTTCTTATAAATTGAATTACTCTTATTATCCATTAATTTACCATTTTCATATAGAATTACAATGATTTAAAAGCAAAATTTTATAAATATATAAAACTAAATCAAATACTGCTATCACTATTTAATTATATAATACAAGCAAGTCCCCACTATATTAATAAAAATTAGGGACTTACTTTTTGCCTATTACATAACACTTATATCAAATTCAATCTTACCAACATTGCCTTCATTATCCATAATAGTAAGAAAGGCTTGACCACTCTCACCAATTGTTCTAACAAAAGTTCCGCCATATCCGCCCTTAAGACTAATAAGCTTAGGCCCTATAATCTTAATCGCACCTTCCACAGACAGCATAACAGCTTCATTATAAAGGTTAAGCACATTGCCATTTTGGTCACACGCCTTTATTCTTACAAGTGCAACATCATATGTAGTATTTTCTATAAGAGAAGTGTGGTCTGCCTGTGCATTTATAAATGTATTTTTTACTGGCTCTTTAACAACAGTCTTTACAATATTGCCATCTTTAATTGCTTCAAACTTATAAAATGGTACGGGCATATTTTTTCCGCCATTGCCAATATATTTTTCATAAAGTGCTAAAGCATCATTAAGCTTCATATGATAAAATGTCATTAACTTCGCAGCCCTCATTCTTACATCAATTGGAATGTGATTTACTCCATATCTTGAAACAGACATAAGGATTTTCTTAATATCTTCTGCTTGACCATGTGGAAGCCCTTCCTGCTTTTCAAGTGTATCACCTATAAGGTCATCAATTTCTACAGGTGGAAATTCAAGTGCTGAAAACTCTGACCTTTTTTTAGAAGCATTTTTTCCACATAAAAATTCCTTAATAAACGCTCCATTTTTATACATTTTAACGGAGTCAGCATTACTAAAAATATACATTTTTCCTGCTATCTCGGCTTTATGCTCTCCCCTACTCATAGATGATGATATCTCAAGTACATTTTCATTAGTATAACAAGAATAAAGACTTGCTACTAACTTAGGATTTCTAAACATATCCATAATACCATGATAACAAATTCCATCTGCACTTCCAAAACCATTATTTGCATTATAATCTGTCATACACCAAGCTATGCCACCTGCTATTAACTTGTCCTTATAATACCCGTTCATAATTTTTGCGTGTCTTAACGCATGCTCTAACTTGTCACTTTCTGTATCAAAGCTCTTAGATGGATACATATAACCATTGTACTCTGAGATTATATATGCTTTTGTTTCATCAGAAGTTACATCTTTTCGCTTTTCTATTGGTTCATTCTCACCATCATACGAAAAATCATTATAAGCATATACATCTTCAAGCAAATTGCTCTTTTTTATATTTCTCGTGCCTGCTGTCTGACGAAGTTTATCTATATTATGTGCCGCATTATTAGTAGTCGTATATAATTCTTCGTCATCATTTGAACCATTTACACGAACTCCCCATAATATAACACTAGGGTGATTTCTATTATAAAGCACCATTTCTTCAACACTTTGACAAAAACCATTCTTCCAATCGTCATCGCCAATATTATATCCACCTGCAATTTCTGAAAATACAAGAAGTCCAATTTCATCACATCTGTCAAGGAAATACTTTGACTGTGGATAATGAGAAGTTCTGACCATATTCATTCCAAGCTCATTTTTTATTATATCAGCATCATTTCGTTGTATAGACTCTGGCATTGCATATCCCATATATGGAAAACTTTGATTTCTATTAACACCCATAAGCTTAATCTTTTTGTCATTAAGATAAAAACCATCTGCCTTAAATTCCGTCTTTCTTATACCAAATCTTGTTTCATACTCATCGTATACCGCATCAAAATCATGTCTTTTTAACGCAGCTTTTATCACATACAAATTAGGGTTATCAAGCTCCCATTTTTCAAGTTCTTCAATTCTTAATGTGCAAGTAATAATATGCCTTTTAACTTCATTTATAGCTCCTGCAAACTTCTTACCATTAAGTTTATTTCTTAATGACTGCATTGTTTTTAAATCATTAAATTCAAACTTTATATTCTTTGATATTTCACAGTTCTCAAGATTTTTTATAAATGTACCATCACTTTTATAAAGTGAAAGCTCCGCATAATAGCCTTTTTGTCCTCTTATATCTACTTTATCTGCAACAGTAAGTTCATAAGTTATCTCAAGTCCCTTTAATTCGTTATCATTTTCGGCTTCTTGCGTATCATTTTTTGATAATTTTTTATCACTCTTAACTTTTCCTTGCTCTGTTTCAGGCTCTTTTTTTATATAATCTTCTGGTTTTCCCTCATATACATAAATATCATCTATGTACACAGGGTTTTTAACGTCAACATAAACCTCTCTATAAAGACCACCATAAACAAGCGCATCTATCTTTTCTCCAAAAGGTGCTTGATTAAGGCTAGGTCTGCTGTCAAGCTTAACCACAATAATATTAGGCTTGTCAAAAACAATTAAAGACGAAATATCTATTGTAAATGTTGTATATCCACATTTATGAATAGTAGCTTCCTTTTCATTAATATAAACAGACGCTTCATGTGCTGCACCTTCAAATGTAATAAGAATAGTTTTCCCCATATATTCTTTGCCTAACGTAAACTCATTACGATAACAACACACTTTTTCGCAATCTTGTGGTACTGCATAATTATAAGGTAATACAGCATTAGTATGTGGAAGTCTTACTATCTCCATATCACTATCATCATAATTATACTGTATCATATCGCTGTCAAATTCTTTTGAAAATCTCCAGCTATTATTCATGTATATTCGCATTGCTTAATTCCCTGCTACTCAAAATATGGACAAATATATCCATATCAAGAAATTGGAAGTTTTACAAACATTCCTTACTGTTTCATCGTGTATGCTTTCGTAATCATAAATGACATACTACTTACAAGTTCTTGTA
>OGUD01000907.1_pt1 | contig 18584 bp, 19 predicted proteins | sample 1573671 | NCBI WGS metagenome assembly OGUD01 (sample SAMEA2582065, study PRJEB24529) | metagenome | biome: Human gut stool | place: China | collected 2011 | reverse complement strand
CCGGGCGGATTCGGGACTTTAACCCGTTAGAAACGTGCGCCGCTAGGCGCACACCAGAAATAAAGGCTGCCTGTGGGCAGCCTCTTATAAATATCGTTCCAGATCCGGCATCCAGTCTCCAAAGAAAACCTCATCTCTGCACATTGCATTCCAGACAGGACTTAAAAAAGCAATGATCCGATGCAATACTGTTTCCCAGGAAACATCCTCTGTTCCCTGCTTCCTTATATATTTTTCCCACCGTTTTTTCATATAGGTGTAGGTTTCATAAGATGCCAGCATTTCAATCCTTTTTTCCTGTGGAATCACTTCCTCTTTTTCGCAGAAAAAAGAGAGTGTCTCGTAAATATGCCGTCCATCGACAGTTTCCTGCTTCAGCAGACGAAATGTTGTATCATATACCTCCATAGAAGGAATCAGTTCCAGATATTTGAGGATTGTAAAAAGTTGTTCTGCCAGATATGTTTCAACCGGAAAATGTTGATACGCTGCACATTTCTTCTCAAAAAAGACTGACTGCAGCTCCTGTTTTTCCGGCTTTGCTGCATCATATACCAATGGACTAATACGGATGGTAAGCGGAACCTTCATTTCCTCCCATTCTCCAGTTATGTAAACCAGATAGTCCTGTTCCTCTTTTTCCACAGAATAATTCCAGCGGATATGATATTCCCGTTTCGCGCAGATCGCCTCTGCAAAATCAGTGATCCACTTTTCGTCCAATACCTGCTGTTCTTTCCCATCATCCTGCCCGTATACAAAATGAAGCGGCTTCTGCCACTCCTTTCGATAACTGTCGAGGTCAAAAGCCTCACGGTTTTTCAGCCATAACCGCTTTGCAAAATCGGTTTCCAGAATTTGGAACATCAGTGTTTCCTGCAAAAATCCTTCCAGCAGATTTGCAAATGAGATTTGATACTCTATGCTTTTTTCTTTTAACTTCTTCTTCGTAAGTAGGTTCTGTTCCATTTAAAGCCAGACTCCAATCATATTCTGAACTTTTTTCACAACTTTACGCTCTTTTGCATAATACATCAGTTTTGCAATATCCTTCTTCGGATCTTTTATGTAAGCCATCAGTCCTTCTTTGAATCTTTCCCGATCCATCTTGTCTTCGTATTTTAAGCATTCACAGATCAGTCTTTCCTTTTCAAAAATCCGGACTGTCACATTGGAAAGCTGTATTTCTGTCACTCCAAGCTCCAAAGTATCCGGCTCTGCATACATCGGAATGATCTTCGGATAATCCATTTTAAACCGTGATTTGGAAGTATTCTTATCCACCGTAAGCCGCCAGCCATACGGTTTCTTTTTGATATAGCCATACGCATATAACGCATTTTCCAGATTCAGCACGCAGTCCGGAAACAGCTTTGCCACAAGCTCCTCCTCTGTAAAATCACTGAGATGAACTGCATAATAACCGCTTTTTACGCGCAGAATATCCCCTTTTTCCACAAAATCAAGGATTCTGCGATAATCGATCCCCAGCCCGGCGAGCTGGCTCTTTTTTACAATTCCGCCATTATCCAGAATAAACTTCTTTACTTTGTCTAACAGCAACTCTCTTTTTTCACTGACTGCATATGACTCCGACATGCTTTATCTCCATCTTCTGCGTCTTCTACGTTTTTTTCTGATTCTTCGTTTCTGATCTTTTCTGTCTCTACGAACGGCTCTGTTGTGTTTGATAATATAGTAATTATCGTAAAAACGTTTTAAGAAAAATAAAAGTACACCAAGCAAAATCACTGCAACAATGAGTAATACCACAACAATCGGTCTCACCTGCACCGTGGAGACTGCTTCCTGTTCCTCCTCCTCGGTCGACTCATTGTCAAATGCGTAGCCCTCTACCACCACGCCGGTTGTCTTAATATCTGCTTTTCCTACATTTCTTCCCGCATAAGTATATGTGATGCTTCCTGCAATCTCCGGATCACTATCGTTATATTCCACAGAAGATGAGGTATCTGAAAATTCTGCTGTTTTCGGCAGAACAATGACGGCATCTTTATCAAGCTCCACAAATGGTTCAATATTGTTCAGATTGCCATTATCCACCGTTGTTTCTGCGCTGTAATCCGTATCATTTTCTGCTACATTCAGCACCTGAAAATTGTCAAATGCATAATCAAATAAATTTACCGTATCAATAAACTGATTCGGTGACTGCGTATTCATTACCACACAGATCAAAGTCATGCCATCTTTTTCCGCATAAGTCACCAGAGTGCTGTTTGCAGTCGCCGTGTATCCGGTCTTTCCGCCGACACAGTACGGATATAAATACTTACGGTTCGCATTGTGGTAGGTGCACAGCATATCGTGATGATTCCTTAACACCGTCTCCTCCGCATGCTTATTGGTTGGAGGGATTGTATACATCTTCGTTCCGATAATAATACGAAACGTTTCATTCTGATAAGCCGCCTGCGCGATCAACGCCATATCATGTGCGGTCGTGTAATGATTTTCATCCTGTAAGCCGTGCGGATTGGCAAAATGTGTGTTGGTACAGCCTAATTCTTTTGCTTTGGCATTCATCATGTCCACAAAATTTTCTACCGTGCCGCCCACATGTTCTGCGACAGCATAGGCACATTCATTTGCCGACTCTAACATGACACCATAAAGACACTGCTCTAAGGTCATCTGCTCGCCATAATCTCTGGCAATTCCCGATCCTTCCGTGTTGTTGATCGCATCATCCGAAAAAGTGACCATGTCACTCAGATTACCATTTTCCAACGCCAGCAGCGTGGTCATGATCTTTGTGATACTTGCCGGGTAATGCGCTTCATCCATGTTTTTTTCATAAAGGATCGTGCCTGTGGACTCTTCCATCAAAATAACACCCGGTGAGAGTGTTTCCGGTGCATCCGGCCAGTAGTCTGCCGCCTTGACGTCCACTTTTCCAAGACAGACAGTAGATATAATCGTAAGGATCAGGCATGCTGCCTTTTTCCATCTATTTTTCAACATCATAAAAACTCCAAATCTATATTAAATCTATTAATTTCGCACAATCCGTCCCATGTATACACAATTTTTACGGATTGTTACTGTTCACCCGTAACTCGTTCCTGTAACAACAACGTTACTCTATCAACATTATTAGTATAATAGTTGGAAAAAATACATGCAACCACTTTTCATCATTTTATGACTTTATTAATTTGTCAGATTATGCAATGTGTGCTTGAAAGTTGGGGTTTCTTTATTGTAAAATGTAACTGATCGCTTTGCGCTTAGATATATTTGCTGCAAAAAACGAAAATACATTTTGAAAAAATATTAGTTTACATCATTAGAGAGGTTGTTTTATGAGATTAAGAAATATCCCTGGCGCGGATGACGCCATTTTAAATAGTGAATACTGCATCAAAAATCCAGAGGAGCAGAAAGGGCACTGGCAGGACTGTTTTGACAAAGTGCAGCCGCTTCATATCGAGATCGGCATGGGAAAAGGCCGTTTTATCATGGATACGGCTGCCCTGCACCCGGACATTAATTACATCGGCATCGAGCGTTACTCCAGCGTACTTTTACGCGCTTTGCAGAAAGTGGAGCAGAATCCGCTTCCTAATATTAAGTTTATCTGCATGGACGCTGCCGATGTTGCAGAGGTTTTCGCCAAAGACGAAGTCGACCGTATTTACTTAAACTTCTCCGATCCATGGCCAAAAGACCGCCATGCGAAGAGACGTCTTACTTCGAGACAATTTTTTGCCCGTTATGACCAGATTTTGAAAAAAGAGGGACACCTTGAATTTAAAACTGATAATCAGGATCTTTTCACCTTCTCTTTGGAGGAAGTGCCGGAAGCCGGATGGAAATTAGACGCTTCCACCAGAGATCTGCACCATGATGCCGTCTTAAATGAAGGCAATGTCATGACGGAATACGAAGAAAAATTTTCTTCCAAAGGAAATCCAATCTGCAAACTGATCGCATCGAGATAGAAAAAACGCCCGATACCAATGGTTTTACGCCATTGATACCGGGCATTCTATTTATCCTTCAATTGCAATGTAACGTTTTTCCGGAACAGCTTTCTTCTGTTCTTTCGGAACGTCCAAGGTCAGGATACCGTTTTCGTATTTCGCATGGATATCTTCCTCTTTCATGTTCTCACCAACATAAAAGCTTCGGCTCATGCTGCCTGCATAACGTTCACGTCTGATGTATTTGTCATTCTTATCCTTCTCATCCTTATCGAGTCCCTTCTCGGCACTGATAGTCAGGTATCCATCATTCAACTCAAGATGAAGCTCATCTTTCTTGAATCCCGGAAGATCAATTGCTACTTCATAGCCATTATCTTTCTCCTTAACATCTGTCTTCATCATATTCTTTGCATGTTTGCCATACAATGTTTTATCAACATCTGGGAATGAAAAATTCATTAAATTGTCAAAATCATCAAATAAACTCTCTCCAAAAATACTAGGCATCAACATAAGTCATCTCTCCTTTTCTATCTGTCCACTTTTTTGTGGATATTCGTATGCTCATTAACCTTGTTTCTTTGGAACTAACAGATTAAGGAACTCGGGGAATCTTTCTTTCTCTTTTGTTCCCTCTTCCTTTGTTCTGACTACGTTATACACCTGTTCGTTAGCACTGTCAAGAGGTGAGTGCTAATTTTTTTGTGAACTTTTTGTGATTTTCTTCAAAATTTTAAATTTGAATTCAAACATAAAAAAAGCACCGACCCCATAGCCTATGCTATAAAACCGATACTTCTGTAATGCGCCACCAGGGGTTCGAACCCTGGACACCCTGATTAAGAGTCAGGTGCTCTGCCAGCTGAGCTAGTGGCGCATGTCTTTCAGCGACGAATGTTATTATATAATACTTTTTTTAGAAATGCAACTATTTTTTTATAAATTATTTCGTATTTTGTCGAGTATTGTTTTTATATTTTTAATTTTATATTTTTCAAAGGGACAGTCCTTGCGAACCGTCCCTCCTCATTAATCAATAATTCCAAATTCTTTGTAAAATTTCTTTCTGGCTTCTTTATCAACAGAAGCCTTTTTTACATCTTCTATTCTATTATTTTGCAATAAAAGATTTATAAGTTTTCCTAGTCTTGCCTCACCCATATTTACAAGATGTTCTGCTACTGTATCCATAGTATTGTACTCTCCTTTCTCCTTCTCTGCCAGAATTTCTTCATAACGCTCATCCCCCGTCATAGCAGATAATAATTTTAATACTTCATCCACATGTTTAATTTCTGTTTTGTCATCTGATACATAATCTTTATTCTTTCTCTTGTGTACAAAGAAATTTGCTACAATTTTAAAATCGCTTTTAAATCTTGCAATCTCTTCTTCCGTCAACCATGCAATATTAAAAACTGTGATTTTATAGTCATTAACATACTCTCCCAAACCCTCCGGAATGTATATCACATCCTTTAAATGCGTTGGTTTATCCCACATCTTATCTGTACCAAAATATAAAACAATTGTCAATACTGCAACTGGTCTTTTTCTTTTCTTCTGCAATTGACTACGATAAGAGGCACCATCATAACCTAATATACGAAGCGGCATATATTTCTCCGGTAAAGTTTGATTTTCCATGCCATATATGGCAAATTCAATATCACGCTCTTTCCAGAGTTTGACGATATCCCTTTCCTGTTCATGCAGTTTATTTTTCCTGCCTTTATACACAGATCTTGTACTTATATTTTCTAAGGACTCTGGTGTTACCTTCTGTTCTCCTTTAAATACCAGACCATTTATGATGTCTGCAAATACATCATTATAATCTGCAAGTATTTTTTCTGTTGTATCTTTCTCGCCCAAACCTTCCTCTCTTTCTTTGCGAAGTTTCCGGAAAGCCCTCAATATCTGTATCTAACAATTTTTTAGGATTTCATGCCGATCTGGCAGAAATAACTCGTACTATAACACTTATTTGAAAAAAAGATTTTGCTATCTGCAATATTGAATGTAACTGATGTATACACAATTGTCAAGAAATCCTTTTCTAATATTTCCTATTTCACTATTTTATGGTATTTTATAACTATGTGTGCCCGGCTTGATTTTATATCAAAATAAATACGGCACCATTTTATAAGGAGGTTTCACATGCGTGTTGAAGAACGATTATTAAAATATGTCTCTTACTGGACAACTTCTGACGAGGAATGCCGACAGATTCCATCTTCGGAAAGACAGTTTGAGTTAGGAAAAGTGTTAGAACAGGAATTGCGAGATCTCGGTTTAGAGAAAGTCACTTTAACCGATCACTGCTATGTTTACGGACTGTTGCCGGCAACGAAAGGATATGCTGACAAGCCTGCTGTCGGTTTTATTTCCCATATGGACACTGCTCCTGATTTTTCCGGAAAAGATGTCAAACCACAGATCATTCCGGATTATGACGGCAATGATGTTCTTTTAAAAGGAAGCGGCACTTATCTGAAAGTATCCGATTTCCCTACACTTAAAACATTAAAAGGCCGCACACTGATCACTACAGATGGAACAACCCTGCTCGGCGCTGACGATAAAGCCGGGGTTTCCGAGATCATGACGGCAGTGGAACAGATCATCACAGAAAAAATACCTCACGGCGACATCTGGATCGGCTTCACACCGGACGAAGAAGTCGGAAGCGGTGCTGATTTATTTGACCTTGACTATTTTAAAGCCAAATTTGCCTACACCGTCGACGGCGACTACGAGGGCGAAGTTGCCTATGAAAACTTCAATGCGGCAAGTGCTTCTTTTGAGATCAAAGGCGTCAATGTCCACCCTGGAGAGGCAAAAGATATTATGATCAACGCTGCCCTTGTCGGCTGTGAGATTGCATCTCTTCTTCCTGAAAATGAGACTCCTGCCCATACCGAAGGCAGAGAGGGATTTTATCATCTGACTGATTTTAGCGGAGACATCGCCCACGCCAAAGTGAATTATATCGTGCGCGACCATGACAAAGCCACTTTTGAAAAACGTCTTGATACCCTGCGTGGCATTGAGCAAAAAATGAATGGAAAATATCACGCAGACACTGTAAAATTGAACATTCAGCATTCCTATAGTAATATGCTGGAAGTCATTGAAAAGAATGAATATGTCGTTGCAATTGCAAAAAAAGCAATCAAAAACGTTGGTCTGGAACCAGTCTCCCGCCCAGTCCGCGGTGGTACAGACGGCGCCAGATTAAGTTTTATGGGACTTCCTTGTCCGAACCTCGGAACCGGCGGCTATGGTTTCCACGGACCATTTGAACATATCAGTGTAGAAGGTATGGATACCGCTGTTTCGGTTATCAAAGAAATCGTAAAAATCACTGCCGAATAATGATCGGGAACGTTTTTCCTGTTACACAAAAAATCTGCCATACAAAAATTGCATTTGTATGACAGATTTTTTATTCTCTTAAATATTATTTTTTACTTTACACCGAAGTCTTTCTTCTATTATAAGTTTGCAATCAATGCTGCGATCTCATCCGGTGTCATAACCTTATTCGGATCTGACAGATCAGGCATTGCCGGCTCATCATCTACAACAGTTTCATCTTCCAATGGAATCTTCTCGACCGGAACATTATCATCCGAATCCGTCAAAGTATCTACCATTATATCATCATACTTGGATAAATCTTCCTCCGGAGAAGAAACTTCTTCTTTACCAATTGATGTTTCCTCCATATCAGATGAAACTTCTTCGATCGGTGTCTCCTCCATCACGGACGGTTCCTCTTCGACCGGTGTCTCCTCCATCACGGACGGTTCTTCTTCGATCGGTGTCTCTTCCATCACGGATGGTTCTTCTTCGATTGGTGTCTCCTCCATCAGAGAAGGTTCTTCGTTTTCAATTTTATTCTCTTCTGCCAAGATACGTTCCTCGGTAAAAAAGTTCTGTTTTGCAGACTCTGCTGCTATCTTTGCATCAGCTCCGATCGTATTCAATGTATTCTGCAAAACTTCCAGCTGCTGTAATATTTTATTCTGATTGTCTAAAATATTCTGTGCATATGCGCTGTCATTTTTATTAGTTTCCGGTGCCGGATGCGAAACATTGTCTGATAAAACAGCCTCTAACATCGAAATCTTTTCCATGATGTGGTCATTGGAATTCATCAGTGCATCTGCATTCTCTTTACTTCTTCCAATGGAAACCTTTGCTACTGCTTTCTGTGCGTGGATAATATCCTCCACATTTGCTTTCCGGGACTGGTTTCCTTTTTCAATGAGTTCATACAGATCATCAAATGTTTTCCTCAATAAAAGATAAGACGCTTTTTCTGATTTAAAAATACTATCATACTGTTCTTCTTTGCGATTCTTTTCTGCCATCAGATAAATTGAAATGGAATCTACCAAAAAATAGATTGCAACCAGAAACAATGCTGTAATGATCGCCAGAATAATAAATTTCTGAGGCATATTGATCATTGCATACAAATCTGCAACCAGTAAAACTACCGCAATTAACAATGTAATATTTATGCGGAACCTGACATTTTTTTCGCTGTTCTTATCCATAAGAGCTACCTCCCACTATTGCGTCCTCCTTGACGCTCTCTGTGGCTATTTTACCATAACTTACACAAGATAGCTATATGCGAAAACAACAATCTTCAACAGAATACGACCAAAATTTCTTTTTATAATAAAATAAGCTGTCCGATCAGCTCTGCTCCTTTATAAAGATCGTCGACGGTTGTGTATTCACGTGTCGAATGTGCATTATACATTCCATTCGATAAAACAAGCCCTTCGATTCCGTTTTTTGCAAAACTGTTGTTATCACTTCCGCCGAACGTACCTGTAAGTTCACCGGAAAATCCTAAGATTTCACAGGCTTTTTGAAAATCGGTCACTGACTTGCTCTCAAGTGGTGTCTCATAGGCGGTCAGCACACAGCAGTCCGGCATAATGTTTGTCGCTGTTCCACCCTGAATCGTTCCGATATTAAACGTCGTCTCTTCAGACAGATCAAGCACATACGCCTGTTTTGCGGTTACTTTCGAATAGTCAAAAACATCCGAACCTTTGACATATAATTCCTCACCAATTGTAAACAGAATTTCAATTTTTTTATGAGGTTTTCCACTGTCAAGAACAAGTTGTACACAATAGAGGATTTCCAGAATACCACTGATGTCATCTGCACCAAGCACAGTATCCCCTGCAGAATGTATTGTTCCGTCTTTTTCCAAAACAGATTTTTTGCCGCTCCAAGGTTCTACAACATCCATATGTGCGCAAAAAATAACCGGATCTCCTTCTAATTCTCCATCTAAGACAGCAAAAATATTTCCGGTGTCGCCACCATAATAAGCTCCGGGTCTAAGGCTGAAGTCGGCTCGTGGAGCAGGAGTAATTCCGGCTTTAGGGCAAGTGCTCTGGCAATTGCGACACGCTGCTGCTGTCCTCCGGACAAATGTTTTGGATAATGATTTTCCCATGATGCCATTCCAACACGCTCTAATTCTTTTAAAGCAATTGCTTTGCTCTTTTTCTGAACAACCATAAGACCTTCCCTAACATTTTCCAACGCTGTCTTTTTCTCAAACAGATAAAATCTCTGGAACACCATGCCCGTAATCTTACGGAATTCCAGGCTGTCTTTGTGTTTTTTGGAAAGATCGACCGTTTTTCCACCAAAAACTGCCTCCCCCTCCTCCGGGATCTCCAACTGGTTGATGCATCTTAATAAGGTTGATTTTCCTGTACCGGAAGGGCTGATAATTCCGACAACATCGCCTTTTTCAATTTTTAAATTAATATGGTCTAATACTTTATTCTCATGAAAACTTTTGGAAAGGTTTTTGATCTCTAACATTTTTATACCTTTCTGTTATACACTTTCATACGTTAATTCCAAAGAGTATACACATAAAGAAAGAAGCAGGTCGTTGTCATATGGTTATCACAACTGCCTGCTTCTTCTTTTCTCCAAAACACTCAGGTGTATAAATCATATGAAAATAAAACCGTATTCATCCATACAGCACATACAACAGCAACACATCTGGTTTTTGTTCATTACGATTGTATTTGTCTTCATATGATTTTCCCCTTTCTTATTTCCTACTTATTTGATATGTTATGTAGGAATTACTTTATATGGGGAATTATAATCATCTGATATTATTTTGTCAATTGTTTTTGTTATAGAAGATTCCTTGGGTTTGTTATAGGTTTTGATTATAGCTGATTTTTTTTAGAACAACTCCGGGTGATTTTCCAGCGCATCTTCTTCCGTAATCTCGCGGATCACGCGGCATGGAACACCAACTGCAAGTGAATTTGCCGGAATATCTCTGGTAACGACGCTTCCAGCACCGATCACACAGCCCTCGCCGATCGTAACACCACCACAGATTGTAACATTTCCTGCGATCCAGCAGTTATCGCCAATGGTAATCGGTCTGGCGTATTCCTTATCGGTAAGTGTTCCATTCTGTTTCTGATATTGGTTGCGATCCTGCCAGCGGAGCGGATGCATCGGGGTAAGAAGTGACACATTTGGTCCCATAAATACATTTGCACCAATTGTAACCGGACAGCAATCCACACACGTAAAGTTAAAGTTCGCATACGAATTTGCACCGATAGATGTCAGACAGCCATAATCAAACTGTACTGGTCCCTGCAAGTAAAACGAATCACCTATGATTCCCATTTCTTTCAGAATCTCGGAACGTTTCTCGTCTGTTTCAAGAAGTTCATTATATTCTTTACTTAATCTATGGGCTTTTGTTCTTAATTTTACAAGTTCTTCATCGGAAGGATCGTAAATTTTTCCTGCCGTCATTTTCTCTTTTTCTGTCATTTTTCCTGCTCTCCTTTTGAAATCTCATGATAGACTGGTTTTTCCCTATGCCAGCTCTGCGCCTAATTTTTCCAGGTCTTCCATTGCACCCGCATTTTTTGATAATTCATCTTTTGCAGTTGCATAATAGGATTTCTGGAAAAGCATATCCCATGACAGGTAGTGAGCCATGCAGTCAAACTGTTTCTGAATCAGTTCATATTGTATACTGTCTACCGGTGATCCGCCTACGACAATAACACCAACCTTTTTCCCTTTTATCTGTAATCCTCTGCAATAACATTTGTCTATAACCAGCTTTAACTGTGCGGACATTCCCCACCAATACACTGGTGTTGTAAAAAGGATCATGTCTGCTGCCACAATTTTGTCAATTGTAGGATTGGTATCATCCTGATCTACGCAGCCTTTATTACATTGACAGACGCCACATCCTTTGCATGGGCTGATATCTAACTTGTCCGGCTGAATCACTTCGATCTCATTTTTTCCAGATGCACCTTTTATAAATGCATTAATTGCAGTTAATGTATTGCCTTTTCTTGCACTTCCGTTAATAATCACAATTTTCATTTATTGGTTCCTCTTTTCTTTCCTAAATTTATATCTGAAGTATACCATAAAAAGTATTAACATACGCATTATATGTTATGATGATAACGCTACATCGCAAAAAGCCCTGAAGCTGCAACTTCAGGGCTTTTGCTTATAAATTATTCCGTTTCCGGTTCATCCACAGATAGAAGATCACATTCAGCACAATTCCGAATATCGTTGCTTCCGGAGCCGCAAAACCGATCTTGGTGAGGCTCGCATCTGGCTGGATACTCATATAATATGCCAGCGGCAGACGCACAAGAAGCGTCTGGACGAGTCCCTGAACCATAACCCAGACCGTTTTATCATGTCCGTTGAAATAACCGACCATACTGAATAGAACGGCTGTCACGATCGTTTCCAACGCAAACCCTTTCAGATAATCATAACCATTCTGCACAACGGCTGCGTCTGTTGTGAAGATTCCGGTCAGAAGATCTCCCTTAAACATAACAAATGCAAATACAATGCAGCCGATCACAATTCCAACGCCCATGCCGGTAAACATTGCTTTTTTCGCTCTTTTTTCGTTTCCGGCACCCACGTTCTGCGATACAAAGGATGCCATGGACTGCATCAGAGAACTTGGAATCAGCATTGCGAAGTTAACGACCTTGCAGGCAACACCATATCCGGAGGAAGCTGCGAGTCCAAGCCGGTTGACAAATGCGCAGAGTGCAAGGAATGAGATCTGTGTCAAGAACTCCTGCATAGCAAGCGGCAGACCGACTTTTAATGCTCTTATACAATGTGTGTTGATCTTAAAATCCTGTCTGGTGATTTTAAATGGAAGTTCTCTTTTTACCAGTAAAAATAATGCAAAAACGACGCTGACCGCCTGTGCTGTTACAGTTGCGATTGCAGCTCCGGCTGCGTCTAAATGCAGTCCTGCCACTAAAATCAGGTCTCCTGCGATATTTACCACACATGCAACTGCAACGAATAATAATGGAGATTTGCTGTCACCTAAGCCTCTGAAAATAGCTGCGAGCAGATTGTACGCCACAATGAAAAAAATTCCGCCACCGCAGATACGCACATAAGACGATGTCAGTTCCACAGCCTCCTGTGGTGCCTGCATCAGCACTGCAATCGGCTGTGCAAACCCGATCATAACTACAAAAAGTACCGCAGAAACAATTGCAAAAATAATTGTTGCTCCACCGATCAAAGCTCCAATATACTGCGGTTTTTTCTCCCCGATATACCGTGCGATCAAAACAGTGATACCCATTGCAAACTGCGTAATAACAAAAGTGACTAAGTTTAACACCTGGCTTCCTGTTGATACGGCTGAAAGCCCCGATGTTGTTCCAAACCTTCCAACGACCAGAAGGTCAACTGCACCGTAAGCCGCCTGCAATACTAATGCGCCTAAGATTGGCAGCATAAATGGCAGCAGCTTTCCTAAAATACTTCCCTGTGTAAAATCTGATTTTGAACTATTCAATGTCAACTCTCCTTTCGCTCATGACTTTATAAAATTTTTCTATGGTCGAAATCATACAATCCGCTTCTTCTTCGGAAATATGATCCATATATTTCAAAAGCCGGCTGTAATAATTTTTATCGTACTTATCCGATAACTCCTCACCTTTTTCTGTAATGAAAACATATGTGATCCGACCGTCCTCCTCAGACGCATATTTCGTGAGATAGCCCTTTTTTTCCATTTCCTTGACCGTTCTTGTCACCCCCGGTCTTGGCAGCTTTAATGTGTCACTGATATCCGATACTTTTACTCTCTCTTTCTTCTCCTGTAACTTGTGGATCACATCCATGTACTGTATATACGCTGGTGTGACTCCTTCCGGCAGTTCCGGGAGCAGTTCCCTCGTCCTTTTTGCAAGATAGCAGGCATCCAACATTCTCTTTATTTTTTCTTCGTTCATACTATCGGTTCCTTTTTTACATTGTGCTATATAATTGCCTTTGTTAATTACCATTGGTAATTATATGGTTCTATAACGCTATTGTCAAGAAATAATTTAAACTCGCCCTATCATAATATTACAAAACAGGAATCAATCACCAATACAAAATCATGGTCATCAATCCCTGTCTTTTCACATCTTTATGCGGTTTTATTCATCTTTTCCGGAATCATGTGAAGCCTGTTTTCATCGCCAAGCGCAATGAGTATTCTCTGGCATTTTTCAAACTCAGAAGCAAGCTGCTCTATCTCTTTCGACTGCATTATTTAACCTCATGTCCTGTGTCTTTCCTTCATTAACTCTAAGATATCCATATATAATTCCTTTCTTTGTTCAAATGTTTAAACGCATTGTACCATAAAACAATCCAGAATTTTCAATGGGAAAGAAAATAGAGACGATTAAATTTTTTTATCGTCTAACATCCCCTTTTTTCTCAAAAAGAGCATGAATCCAACGCAGAGAATCAACTGCAAGGCTGACGACATCGGCGTTGCCAGCCCGATATGAAACAGCGATGTTTCCGGCTGGATGCTCATAATATAAGACACCGGAACTCTGACGCAAAATGCGCCAAGGATTCCCTGGATCATGACAAATCGTGTCTTACCGATACCATTGTAAAATCCGGTATAGCAGAAGAAAATAGCTGTAAACAGGCAGTCGATCGCATATGCCTTGAGATAATCTGCCGCTGCAAAAACCACTTCCCCATCCGAGGAGAAAATTCCTGCCAGCGCATCTCCATGGAAAAACGTGATCAAAAACATTACCACGCCAATGGAAAAAGAAACGGCAATGCCGTAATGCAAGGCTTTTCTGGCTCTTGTAATCTGACCTGCGCCATAGTTTTGTGCCACAAATGCCGACATGGACTGCATGAAAGCAGACGATATGAGCATGATAAATGCACACACTTTTTCTGCGACACCGACACCTGCCGAGGCAATGACTCCCATAGAATTTACGATTGCCAGAATGATCAAAAATGAAATGCTCACAAGCAGATCCTGCAATGCAATCGGCGCCCCAAAACCAACCATTTTCTTCAAATATACTTTATGAATCCGAATATTTTTATTTTTTACGGTAAAAGGCAGCTCTTTTTTACAGATCAGGAAAAACGAAACTACCACGCTCACAATCTGCGCAAACACTGTTGCAATCGCAGCGCCCTGTGTTCCCATGTGAAAGCCTGCACATAGGATCAGATCTCCCGCAATGTTAAAAACACATGCAATCGCGACTGTGATAAGCGGTGTCTTAGAATCGCCCAGTCCACGGAAAATGCAGCCGATCAGATTGTAGGCAACAATGACTAACATACCTCCGCCGCAAATTCTGATGTAATCAACGGTCTTTTGAAATGCTTCCTCAGGCGCGTTCATGATCTGACTGATTGAAGGCGCAAAAACAACCATAATGATCGACATGACCACTGCGATCGCCGCAAACATGACAATTGCTGTTCCTACGGTTCGTCCGCCTTCCTCTTTTTTTCCGCTTCCGATCTGCTGTCCCAGCAAAATTGTGGTTCCCATTGCGAAACTGCTGATCAGATTTGTTAATGTAGTCATGATCTGAGAACCTGTCGAAACCGCGGATACATCTGCGGATGAAGCAAATTTTCCCACTATGAGCAGGTCTACCGCGCCATACATCGCCTGCAGAAATAACGCCAGCAAGACAGGAAATGCAAATAAGATCAAAGGTTTTAAGATTTTTCCTTCTGTAAATGATGTGTTTGTTTCCATATATTCCTCCTGAAAATGATAGGTTGTGGCAGTAATTTCCTGTCACACAAAAAAAGCCGGATAAGAAAAGCAGATATTTCAATCTGCCATCTTATCCAGCTATTGTTTCTAAACGAACAAGTTGCCCTCCGATGAGCGATTCTGATTATACAATACACTTTTTTTCATGTCAATCGGTTTCATACAGTTCCGATGTTTTCAAATTTCCTCATACATCTCAAATCGCGCAGATACCTAAAAAACCTTGATTTTACTGGAAAATTTAATATCCTTGCAGGGCATTTTTTAATCTGCTGCCTTAGCTTGTTTCTTTTAAGAATCCTGGAAATCAAATGTTTCAAAAACAAGCTCAGTTCCTATGATCTTGTAAATTTTATGCGTGACTTCAGGGCTGTTGACAAAGGTGATGGAACCAATATCAATATTTCTCAGAATCAAAGCGTTAATGAAAAAATCAAAAAATTAATCGGTTTAACTAATCTCGATGCTCTGTACCTGACAGAAAAAGAGAGTGATAATATCTTTGAGTTCACCATGCTGATTGACAGATGAGTACTAGGTTTTTCTTATAGCTCATGTTGTCGTTCATTTCACTTTAATTTTTTGCTTATCTTACTTTTTTTCTGATTCCAACTGCGGTCAATGCTCCACAGGAAAGAAGGAGAAGTGTGATCCACAAAGCTGCCTGATCGTTATCTCCGGTTTTCGGTGAAACTGCTGTTGTATCTGCTGTCTGAACTTCAAAGTCTGCTGTTGCAACTCCATTTGCAGAAACAATACTAATACTGTGTGTTCCGGCTGCCAATGTGCTTAAATACTCCGATTTCAAAGTGATAATGATACTTCCTTCTGTTGCCGTATAGCAGTCTGCACTGAGTTCTGCATTATCTACCATAACTTTCTGGAAGTTTGCAAATGAATCACTGGAACGGAAATAAATTGTATTTCCACTTCCCTGCGTATAGCTGCTGCCTGCACCTTCAATAATGGTTGGTATAACCTGCTGACTGCCCTGTGTGCTTGCCGTTGATGTCGAAGCAGGTGTTGATGTTGTTGTAGATTCACCCTGCGTTGTTGACGGTTCACTTGGTGTCGGTGTCGGTTCTGGTGTTGGTTCTGGTTCTGGTGTTGGTTCTGGTTCTGGTGTCGGTGTTGGTTCTGGTGTCGGTGTTGGATTTGGATTGGTATTATTACTTACGAAAGTTGTACCAATCTCACCAGTATATCCTTCTGGTTTTTTATTTAATGCTACGGTAACTCCAGATGCTGTGACAACTGCATTTGGAGATATTGTTATTTTTTTACCACTTTCTAATCCATAGCTGGAAATCTCTCCTTTTTCTGCCTTAGCTGCTACAGTTCCTCCACTAATCGTTATATCGCCATCACATTCAATACCACGGCTACTGTAAGCTGCTTCTGCAGCATATGCTGTAATATTACCATTTTTAATAACAATACCATCATATGCATATATGCCACTTGTACCAGCTGTTGCCTGTGCATTTGCAATAATTGTACCCTGACTATCAATTTCCAGTTTTCCTAGCACACTAATACCATGACTGGTATCTGCTGTTCCACCTGTTACATCAAGTGTCCCATCTCCTGTTATGGTTAAATTTCCATGAACATATATTCCGCAACTCCATCCATTTGTACTACTACTGTAAGAACTGCTTATATTTTTTATTCTATTTTCATTTTTAATTATTATGTTCAGGTCTTGTAAGGTTTCGATTTCGATTCCGCTTCCATCACCTTCATAATTAAATCCATCTAAGGTCAGTGTATTTGTCTGATTATCATAACTCCAGCCTGTGCCGGAAGTATTGGCACTGGTAACCTCAACTCCACCTACCCTTAGATTGTAAGATGTTGGCGTGGATGGTGTGGAACTGCCTCCCGAAGAATTTTTTGGAGAATAAAAAATACCATCTACTCCATCTTTTGTTGTAATTTCATAGTTTTTATCATCGTCAGTGAAAAATGCATCTTTGAATTGTTTTCCTGAATCTGCAAGTGGTATCTCGTTTTTTCCATATGGCTGATAATAACCTACACCTATTTTAGCACCCGTTGTCAGTGGAACAGTCGTGCTCAGATTAATTTTTTCACTACTTTTGTAACGATAAATATATAAGTTACTATTTTCATCTTTTGAATTTTTATTTCCGTAAATATTTGCACTTCCTCCGATTGTTACATCCGCTCCCTGGTATGCAAAGACACCTGCTCCAACCTGATTTTGATATTCACCAAAATCACAAATATTATCTGTGATTTCTCCACCAGTCATTTCAAAATTGCAATTATCAAGAACAACTACTCCTGCGCCGTATTCTGCCTCATTTCCTGAAATCTTACCTCCTCTCATGATGAAAGTTCCATTATAAAAAACTGCAACTCCACCACCGCGTTTTGTAAAAGTTCTATTGCTACGATTTCCAACAATATTGCCGGATTCTAATATTAACGTTCCTTCTCTGACATTAATGCCTCCAGCATAGTCTTCATTTGCCCATCCACCAGTAATTTTTCCATTTTGTCCTTCACTCGTATCTTTTATGATTAGAGTTCCACCTGCTATCACACTAAATACATTGTCTTGTTGTTCATTTAAGTTACGGTCAATCGTATATCCATTCAGATCAATGGTCACGTTCTTGTTTACATTAAAACTATAATCACCCGTTTCAGCCACAATATCATTACCTAATTGAATATTACCACCATTTCTTATTGCATTTTTTAACTCAGTCCACGAACTTACTGTTATTACCGCATCATCTGCCTTCACTTCCGTCACACCCAGTCCTGCAACCATGGTCATGACAAGCATCATACACAGCAATCCTGCTATCCATTTGTTCAACTTTTTCATTCTTTTTTCTCCTTTGCTTTTAATGTAAAAAATTCGTTGTACATGATTACCAGTTTCTAATGTACAACGAATTTCTTTCCAAATGGGCGGATTGTCATGAATCGACCGTAAAATGTATTGAATCGACCATATTTTTTCACTACGTCTGTATTTTATGCTTTACAAGACAGCCGAAGGATATTTACCTAAACAACCCAATAATCGTTAGACACTATCCTCTGGAATAAAATATAAACTATTGTTTTGTCGGCATCAGAAGAACCGGCAAATCCTACATGATGTATCAGCAAAATGCTCAGCAGCGAAATTGCTTCTACACTGGGCGGACGTTTTGTCATCATGAATATATATCCTTATTCCTTCTCTGAGTATCTGACTGCAAATGGAAAAGAAAAGAATTATCTGGATACTATCAGCACAAGTGATAATGCTCATGTGCGGTAAAGTAACACACAAGAATTTGATAGACAACCGCCCATTATTCCGTTACTATTCTTCAATATGGATTGAGAAAACCTCTCTGATACAGTATAATAAAGTGTCAGGGAGGTATCTCTATGAAGGAAAAAATACTAATCATTGAAGATGATTTTACGAT
>OGUD01000899.1_pt1 | contig 18765 bp, 20 predicted proteins | sample 1573671 | NCBI WGS metagenome assembly OGUD01 (sample SAMEA2582065, study PRJEB24529) | metagenome | biome: Human gut stool | place: China | collected 2011 | reverse complement strand
CGTTACAAGTTTTTCGATATTGTTCAATTTTCAAGGTCCTGTAGCGCCTCAGCCATGCGGCTGGCAGCTTATTTATTTTACCACCGAAGCACCAGATTGTCAAGCACTTTTTTGAAGATTTTTTGAAGTTCTTAGGAGAACCAATCGACCTTCGTACTTTTCCTGTCGCTTTTTCGGAGGTGTTTGTGTCAGACGTCCGCCTGACAGTAATATATTTTAGCACAGACCCCCTCAAAAAGCAAGTCCTTTTTTCACTTTTTTTGAATTATTTTGCGGTTCGTCTTTTTGCCCAGTTTTTTCTCTCAGATTTGGCCGCTCTGTCCATCATTCGTCCAACAGCCTGTCCCGCATCACCTTTAATATCTTGCGCTCCCGCCGGGAGATCTGTACCTGCGTGGTATGGAGCAGTTTTGCCGTATCGCTCTGGGTCTTGCCCCCATAAAAGCGAAGCTGGATAATAAGCCTGTCCTCTTCGGGCAGGCTCTTCAATACCTCCGCCAGACCTATCTTATCCGCAAGCTCTTCCTCCGGCGACTCTACCGGAATATCCATCTGACGGTCGCTCTCTTCCCGGTTCTCCGGAGTCAGACTCAACGCAGGCTGCGCCGCCTGGATAGCCAGTGTGATATTCTCCACGCTTTCTCCCAGCTCCTCTGCCAGCTGCGACAGAGTAGGCTCTGCTCCGCAAAGCTTGCTGTGATGCTCCCGGGCCGCATTGATGCGCAGGCTCAGTTCTTTGAGTGACCGGCTCACCTTTACGGTGCCGCCGTCCCGGAACAGCTTTTTGATCTCGCCCAGAATGACCGGCACGGCGTAGGTGGAAAAACAGACGCCACGCGACTCATCAAACCCGTCATACGCTTTTACCAGCCCCATACACCCGGCGCTGTAGAGGTCGTCGTATTCAATGCCTCTCCCCCGGAACCGTCCGGCACAGGAATGCACCAGTCCCAGATTCTGCTCGATGAATGTGCTCCGCCGGGTCTTGTCCGTTACCATTGCGACGCCCTCTTTCTCTTTATTATGTAGAGCGCTCATCCAGACGCTTGGTCAGCACCACCCGCGTCCCCTTTCCGGGCTGAGAGGACACCTTGACCTTATCCATAAAGCTCTGCATCACCGCAAAGCCCAGACCGGAGCGCTCTTCCGGGTTGCCGGTGGTGAAGAGAGGCTCCATGGCCTTTTCGACGTCCGGGATGCCGATTCCCTTATCCGTCACCGTTATCTTCACCAGCCGCTCCGGGTAGACGGCGATGCTCAGGGTCACGGGACCGATGGCATCCGGGTAGGCGTGGACGATGCAGTTGGTCACCGCCTCGGACACCGCCGTCTTGATGTCGGCCAGCTGCGGCACGGTGGGGTCATACCGAGCCAGAAAGGCCGCCGCTGCGCCCCGGGCAAAGGCCTCGTTGGCACTGAGCGAATCAAATTGGATTTTTGCACTGTTTTCCGCTTTCATTTATATCCCTCCTGATACTTCCCCGCCCGGCTCGGTGCAGGGGATGCTTGCAAGCTGTAAGACCCGCCGGAGCTGTTCCGGCGCGTGCTGGATGCGCAGACTGCCGCCCAGCGTCCGGGCGCAGCGCTGCCGCCCCAATATCAGCCCGATGCCCGACGAATCCATGAACCCCACTCCGCCGAGGTCTATCACCAGAATGCGCGGGCTGCGGGTGAGCAGGGCGTCGTCCAGCTGGATGCGAAGCCCCTGCGCCGCATCGTGGTCGATCTCGCCGGCCAGATAGGCGTAGAGCACATCGTCCGCCGCGCTGAAGGTCACTGTCGCCATATCCTCATCTCCTTTTTTTCTGGCATAAAGAAAAGACCTGTACACCTTTTCAGTGTACAGGTCTTTCGGGTTATTTTTTAGAGAACGGTGTCGCTCAGCGGTTCTCCAGCAGCTTTTCAGAAGCTATTTCGTAAGCGGGGTGCACCGAATGACGAGAATTTTTGCCCGCAGACAAGGCGATTTTCCGCTGCAATCCTTGGTGGATTGCAAGGGAAATCAACGCAGTATGCAGGCAAAAAGGCCGTTCAGACGGTGTGCAATGCTTATGAAAATAGTTTCAGGGCCTCAAGGGCGATGGCCTCACTGCCGCAGACCAGCAGGCCGCGGCGGCTGTTGGCTTTCGCCTGCTCCACGGCCTCGGCCAGCGTCGGGCAGAACACCGCGTCGAAGTGATACCGTGCCTTTTCGGTCAGGCGCTCTGCCAGCGCCGCTTCCGTTCCCGCCGGGGCGACAAGGAAGACTTTGTCGAAGGGGTTCTCGCCCATGCCGGGCATGGTGCTCTTGTCCTTCTTCTGCTCTTCCGAAGTCAGTCCGGTCTCCAGTGCGGCAAGGAACGACTCCGCGCCTTCCTCCTCAGTCAGGCCGATCACGGCACTCATGTGGCGCACCTTGGCCATATTGAGGACGCGCAGAAGGGCTGCAGCCTGCTGCGGAGTACGGCAGGCGTCAAGGATGATGAGGGGCTTCTGGGACAGGACGCGGATGCTGCTGCGGTTCTCCACAGCGGCAAGGCCCGCCAGAATGGCCTCATCGGGGATCTCAAAGCCCTTGCGCCAGAGGGCCAATGCCAGCTCGACCGCGACGGCAGCATTGCCCGCCGCGTGACGGCCCAGGAAGGCCAGCGGGGCGGTGTATCCGCCGTAGTCCACCTTGCTGGTGAACTTTTCCGCCTCGAGGAAGGTGATGTCCTCGGCGTCGGGGACGACGAGCTCACACTCGGCCTTGGCCGCCGCCACCACCAGCTCACTCAGAACAGCCTTCGGCTGCTCCGGCGCGGTGACGCAGACGGCGTCCTTCCGCATGACGCCTGCGGCCAGCGCGGCCAGCCGCTCCACCGAGCGGCTCACACCGTCCGGGCCGATGGCCGTGACGGCGCAGACCGGCATCTGGGGCAGGGCCGATGCCAGACCGGCATCCGGCAGCTCCACCACAGCCAGCTTGCAGCCCGCCGCACCAAAGCAGCGGGCCGCAGCCGCCAGCTCTGCCGCCTCACGGGGCAGAGGCTTTGCGGCATTGAGAGCCTCGGCAGCCTGACAAAGCAGCACCGGGTCCACCGACACGCCGCCGATGGCGATGCGGGCCGACAGCGGCTCGCATCCGGCGCGGTAGAAGCCGACGTGGAACGCCGCCTCCCGCAGGATAGCCGCCAGCAGACCGGCAGCAGCGGTCTTGCCCGCCGTGCCGGCCACACCGACGAACTGCACCTTCTGGACATCCGCCGTCAGGGCAGCGCGCAGCTCCTCCGCCGGGGCAAAGCCCTCGGGCAGAGAAGAAAAATATTCGTTTGCCTGTTCGATGGTCATTGCGTCAATCCTCGTTTCGATGTTTGTAGAGCAGCCAGCACATCCTGCACAGGGCCAGACAGAACACCCCCACCAGAATACCGGCCATCGCGCCCGAAAAATCCAGCCAGACGTCGGTGAGCTGGCTGCTCCGGCCATCGCTGAACATCTGGATGGTCTCGTCCGTCAGAGCCGTGAGCAGACCGCCCAGGATCGGCCACGAGATGTGAACGAAAAAGTGCCGGGTATAGACCCGCAGGCAGAGAGTGAGCAGGAAGCCTTCCAGCGCATACTCGCAGAAATGTGCCAGCTTGCGCACGATGTGGTCTGTCAGATGGTTCGCCACGCCGGGCATTCCCAGACGGGTGAACACCTTTTTCATCAGGAGCAATACTCGTCCGCTTGCCGATTCCGAGACGTCACCGATCTGCATGGAGTTGGAAAAGATGAAGACGATGCAGGCAATGAGCGCAAAGGTAAAGATGACTCGTGCCGCAATGAGCCAGGGAGAAGTTTTTTGCATATCAGGACCCGTTTTCCGCATCAGCCCAGGGCCTTGATGCTCTGCTCAATGTTGGCAAGCTTATCCTGGCTCTTGGCGTGCTTATTGCGGATGTCCTCCACCAGAGCGGCGGGAGCGCGCTCGACGAACTTGGGGTTGTTGAGCTGGTTCTCGAACATAGCCAGTTCTTTCTCGGCCTTGGCCTTTTCCTTGTTCAGACGGGCCAGCTCCTTGTCGCGGTCGATGAGCTCCATCATGGGGATGAAGCCGCGGGCGGCGTGGGTGGACACCTGCACCATGCCGTCGGTGCTGCCCTCATACTTTTCGGTGAAGGTCACATCGGTGGCGAAGGCGAACTTTGCCAGATAGACCTCGGCGCTCTGGAAGGGAGCCGGGTCAGTCGTCTCGATGATCATGCTGGTCTTCTTGGCGGGGTGGACGTTCATCTCGGTGCGCATGGTACGCACAGCCTTGATGTAGTCCATCACCTTCTCGAAAGCTTCCTCTTCGTCGGCCCAGTTGTGAGCTTCATCGAAGGTGGGCCAGCTCTGGGTCATGATGGTCTCGGCAGAGCCGGGCAGAGCCTGATACAGCTCCTCGGTGATGAAGGGCATGAAGGGGTGCAGCAGCTTGAGGGCCTTGTCCAGCACATACACCAGCACGCGGCGGGCAGTGTCGGCCTGCTCGGCGTCGCCGGAGTTCAGACGGGGCTTTGCGATTTCGATGAACCAGTCGCAGTAGACGTCCCAGATGAAGCTGTTGATCTTGGCAGCAGCCAGACCCATCTCGTAGTGGTCGAGGTTGTCGCTCATGGCGCCGGCCACCTGATTCAGCTTGGTCAGCACCCACTTATCGCTCATGTCCAGCTTATCCTCGCTGGGCAGGCCGGGCTGGAAGTCCTCGGGCAGGTTCATCAGCACGAAGCGGGTAGCGTTCCACAGCTTGTTTGCAAAGTTGCGGGCAGCCTCCACCTTCTTCTCGCTGTAGCGCATGTCGTTGCCCGGGGTAGAGCCGTCCACCAGCATGAAGCGCAGTGCGTCAGCGCCGTACTGGGCGATGACTTCCAGCGGGTCGATGCCGTTGCCGAGGCTCTTGGACATCTTGCGGCCCTGGCTGTCGCGGACGATGCCGTGGATGCAGACGGTGTCGAAGGGAGCCTTGCCGGTGTAAGCCAGACCGGAGAAGATCATGCGGCTGACCCAGAAGCCGATGATGTCGTAGCCGGTGACGAGGGTGTTGGTGGGATAGAAATACTTGAGGTCTTCGCTCTCCTCATTGGGCCAGCCCAGAGTGCTGAAGGGCCACAGAGCGGAAGAGAACCAGGTGTCGAGGGTATCGGGGTCCTGGGTGAGCCTGGTGCCGCCGCACTTGGGGCAGGTGCAGGGTGCGCTCTTGGCGACCACAGTCTCGCCGCAGTCGTCGCAGTACCAGGCCGGGATCTGGTGGCCCCACCACAGCTGGCGGCTGATGCACCAGTCGCGGGTGTTCTTCATCCAGTTCATATAGTTCTTGGTGAAGCGCTCCGGCACGAACTTGATGTCGCCCTTCTCCACGCTCTCGATGGCGGGCTTGGCCAGAGGCTCCATCTTGACGAACCACTGCTTGGACACCATGGGCTCGATGGTGGAGTGGCAGCGGTAGCAGGTGCCGACTTCGTGCTTCAGAGGCTCGATCTCCTTCAGGAAGCCGCCCTCCTTCAGGTCAGCGAGGATGGCCTTGCGGGCCTCGAGGGTGGTCATGCCGGCATACTTGCCGCAGTCCAGCACATGAGGCTCGTTGACGGTGTTCTTGCCTGCAGCAAACAGAGCGTCGGCAGCAGCCTTGTCGGCGGCGCCGGTCATGTGGCCATCGTAGGTGAAGACGCGGACGATGGGCAGGTCATGGCGCAGGCCGACCTCAAAGTCGTTGGGGTCGTGGGCCGGGGTGATCTTCACGACACCGGTACCCTTGGTCATGTCGGCGTGCTCGTCGCAGACGATAGGGATCTCCTTGTTCAGCAGGGGCAGGATGACATGGCAGCCGTGCAGATGAGCATAGCGGGGGTCATCGCCGTTGATGGCAACAGCGGTATCACCCAGCATGGTCTCGGGACGGGTGGTAGCCAGTTCCAGCATCTCGCCGGTCTCCTTGACCGGGTAGAGCAGGTGCCAGAAGCTGCCGTCCTTTTCCTCATACTCCACCTCGGCGTCGGAAATGGAGGTGTTGCAGTGGGGGCACCAGTTGACCATGCGGTTGCCGCGGTAGATGAGGCCCTTGTCGTACAGGCGGACAAAGACTTCCTTGACAGCCTCAGAGCAGCCCTCGTCCATGGTGAAGCGCTCACGCTCCCAGTCGCAGCTGCTGCCCAGCTTCTTGAGCTGGCTGACGATGCGGTTGCCGTACTTGGTCTTCCAGGCCCAGGCGCGCTCCAGGAAGCCGTCGCGGCCCACCATTTCCTTGGTCAGGCCCTCAGCACGCATGGCCTCCACGACCTTGGCCTCCGTAGCGATGGAAGCGTGGTCCGTGCCAGGCACCCACAGGGCGGCATAGCCCTGCATCCGCTTGGTGCGGATGAGGATATCCTGCATGGTGTTATCCACGGCGTGGCCCATGTGGAGCTGGCCGGTGACGTTCGGAGGGGGCATCACGATGGTATAGGGCTTCTTGTCGGGGTCGGCCTTGGTGTGGAAGTAGCCGCCATCCAGCCAGAACTGGTAGATGCGGTCTTCCACCTGGCTCGGATCATACTGTTTTGCGAGTTCTTTCATAGTATCCTCCCAGATGAATAATTGGAGTGGGACGAAAAAAGCCGCCCCACGGAGCGTTCCATGGGACGGCTGTAATATAACCGCGGTACCACCCAAATTGCACACGGCTTTCTGCCGTATGCCCCTTGATGCCCCGATAACGTGGGGCAGACCCGGAGGCGACTACTCCTGTTTCCCCGCCTCTGCTCAAAAGCGACAGCACGCCGCACTGCCATACCGGGTTTTCAGCAGCCCCCGGCTCTCTGGATGGCGAAAACGACGCACACTCTTTTTCCTTGCATTTATAAAAAGAATATAGCGTTTTTTGTGCGTTTTGTCAATCTCTTTTTGTCCGGAACAAAATTTTCACAGCTGCCGTTCAGCGTACGGGCCGCGCTCAGACCGCCGTTCTTCTGCCGGATGGGCCGAACGTGGCTGTCCCGCCCTGCCATTCAGCTTTCCCTCCTTTTCATGACAGCCGTGACACGGCCCTTGAGCTGATTGAACTCCGGCGCGTTCCGGTGGAGCACCACCATGACAGCCCCGAACAGCAGCGTATACAGCACACCGTCCAGCAGAAACCAGCCGATGTTCTTCGCCGGGCAGAAGCTCACCCATCCGTAGGACACAGCGGCCAGCGCCGCGACGACAGCAACGCGTTCGGCGTAGCGGACAAAGTAGTCTTTCAGCTTGCCCTGCCAGTCTTCCCGGATGCCGTAGCGCATCAGGATGTAAGGCTCCATCCAGAGGCAGGTCGTCACGGTGCTGATGACCGTTCCGCCCAGAATGCCTGCCACGCCGAACTTCTGCACCAGCAGCAGCGACGCTGCCAGATTGATGGCCGACTCGAACAGCGGCTTATACCGGTCGTACCAGAACAGGCCCTTGGCTTCACGGAAGAGCAGGTTGACCTTCCGCTGACCCGAAACATAAAATTCCGTCACGAGGACGGCGACTGTCGCCGTGGAGAAGCAGTATTCCGCGCCGAAGCAGAGGGTGATAAAAGCGTTGAACAGCGCGAACAATCCCGCCGTCCAGTAAGCGTAAATGACGAAGAAGAGCAGATCCAGTTCCCGGTAGATGCTGTACACCCGTGTCTCATCCTCGATGGCTCCCAGATTGCCCAGACTTCCGGTAAAGGCATTCGAGAATTTATCCATCAGGTTGTTGATGCCGGACAGAACGAGCTTGTAGTTGGAGTAGATGCCCACTGACAATAAACCCACGAAGCTGGACATCAGCAGGCTGTCCGTGTTCCGGACGATGACCGTTCCCAGTTTGTGGAAGCTCATGGCACCGACGTTCCGCAGGATGCCGTGAATTTTTTCTTTTTCCGGCAGCTCCCTGCACTCTTTCAGGTAGGGAAATTCCTTATCCACCTTGACCGATACGATGATGTTCGGGATGAACTGCATCACAAACTGCACTGCCAGATAAAGGATAAAGTTCCCGGTCAGCACGATGAGGACGATTTGGAACAGAGTCTTGACCGCGTCGCAGAGCTGCGCCCAGAGGTTGCGGACATAGGCTTTCTGGTAGGCCAGATAGATGGAGTTTTTATAGCTCAGCAGATAGGAGCAGACCGAGTTTGCCACATACATCAGATAGATGAGCCGCAGATGCTCGATGCCGCTGCTGTCCTTGATGAAAAAGCCCAGAAACGGCATCAGTGCAAGGCCCACGAGCAGCACCACGACCGCCACGATACGGTAGAGGAGCCGGTAAAGATTCATCAGCTGCGCCAGCCGATGCTCATCATTCTTCGCAGCCGGCTCATACAGGCTGTATATCATCGCCGTGCCGATGCCAAGCTCTGCAAGGTTCAGGATGCCCAGCACATCGGTGAACAGTCCGTTGACACCCAGATATGCCGCCGACAGATAGTGGATGAACACCATCCGGCTGATGAACAGCAGCACCTGATTCATGAGCTGTCCACCCACATTGACGACCATATTGATAAGGGTATACCGTGTCCGCATTTTTCTTATGTCCCTTCCTTTTCGAGTGTGGCCCGCTGCATTCGCTGCATCAGGGTCCACAGGGACCCTGTTCGTTATTCTTTATTAGAATATCATCTCATTGCGGCGCTTTCAACGATTTATCTGTATTTCAGCCTTCCTCGTCCAGAAGCTCCGTTTTCAGCCGGGCAATGAGCCGCTCCATCAGGGCCACACGGTTGAAGGGGGTCATGAGATAGAAGCCGTCGGCGTAGGGCAGAGCCTCCCGGGCCATCTGCATCGACACCTCAAGGCCCAGCGCCTCGCCCTGCTCCCGGTCGAGGCCCGCGAAGCGCTGGATGATGTCCTCCTCCACATGGATGCCGTTGATCTCGTTTTCCATAAAGATTGCGTTCCGCTGGCTGACCACGGGCATGATGCCGGCCAGAATTTTAGCCCGTTCGCCCAGTGTCTGCCGGGCCTTGCGGAGATTCTCCACCGCCTGTGCCGACAGCACCGGCTGGGTCAAAAAGCCCGACATCCCGTTTTCCAGCTTTTCCACGGCCCGGCGCAGCTCCACGTCAAAGTTCCGGGCGTTGAGATTCAGCGCACCAAAGACGGTCATGGCCGAGGGCATCTCCCGGCCCTCCCCGGCCAGCGAGACGATGTACTGGGCCAGTTTGCGGGAGTTGAACTGGTAGACATTCTTCACCTCGTCCCGCTCTGCGGTGGGGATGGGGTCGCCGGTGATGGCCAGCACCTCCCGCACGCCCTCGGCGTAAAGGCCCAGCAGAAGGGCCTTGGTGGCGTTGAGGTTGCGGTCGCGGCAGGTCATGTGGGGCAGAGCACACATTCCCAGTTCCCGGTGTACCCGGCAGGCCACGAGGGAGGAATCCATCCGGGCCTGCGCGATGGGGCAGTCGGCGATGGTCAGCAGGTCAGCGCCTGCGGCCTGCAGCCGCCGTGCGCCGTCCAGATAGCCGCTCAGGTCGGCCACCCGGGGCGAATCCAGTTCAATGGCGATGACCTTCTCGCCTGCGTTCAGTTTCCGCAGGAAAGTGTCGTCTTTTTCCACCGCCGGTGCAGCCCCGGTGGAAAGTTTCGCTGCCGGAGCGGCTTCGGTCTGCTGGGGCAGGGCATCCAGCTCTGCACGCAGGGCCGCGATGTGGGCGGGCGTCGTGCCGCAGCAGCCGCCCAAAATACGGACGCCCGCAGCGGCGATCTGCCCCATCTCCCGGGCAAAATACGCGGGCTTGCCCTGATACAGCACCCGCGCCCGGGTGACCACCGGATAGCCCGCGTTGGGCATCACCGACAGGGGCAGCAGCGTCTCGCCAAGGCTCTGCACCAGTTTCTTCATCGCGCCGGGGGCCGAGACGCAGTTCAGGCCCACGGCGTCCACCACGCCGCTCTGCTCCATCCGGCGCAGCAGGTCGCGGAACAGCAGGCCCTCGCGGGTGTAGCCGTCCGGCAGCACCGCGAAGGACACCATGACAAAGGCGTCCGGCACGGCCACACGCAGTGCCTTTACGGCCTCCACAATGCCCACATCGGAGCTGAGCGTCTCGAACAGAAAGTTCTTTGCACCCAGTGCGGCGAACTGCTGCGCCACAAGGCCGTAAGCGCTGCTGGCCGGGGCAGCTTCGGTGTCCGGGGCCGGGCCGAGGTCAGCGAAGACAGCGGCGTCCTTCTCGGCAGCAGCGTCACAGGCCAGCTTCCAGCCCGCCTCGGCCAGCTCTTCCCAGCCCGGCATCTGGGCCGCCGCCATCCGGGGCAGACCGAAGGTGTTGGTCTTGATGGCCTGCGCACCTGCGGCCAGATATTCCGCATGGACCTTCTTCACGCCCTCGGGGTCGGTGAGGTTGGCCATTTCGCAGTCCGCGCCCGGTGCCGCTTTATAATAGGTACCCATGCCGCCGTCGAACAAAAGCGGCTTGCGGGCAAGATACTCTCGGATGTCCGTCATAGAAAGGTTCTCCTTTTTTATTTTCCTTGATTTTATAAAGAAATTCAGGTATAATTTTTGTATGAAAGTGAGGTGCTTTTGGATGCCCAAGATTCGTTCCAGCGCAGACCTGCGCAACAACTACAATGAGATCTCCACCTTCTGCCACGACTATGCCGAGCCGGTGTTCATCACCAAAAATGGCAAAGGCGACCTTGCCGTGATGAGCATCGAGACCTACGAAGCCCTGACAGCCCGGTTCGATTTGTATGCGAAATTGCAGGAAGGTCTGGATGATGTGGCGGCGGGAAGAACGCGCCCCTGGGAAGATGTCCGCAAAGAGCTGTCGAAGCAATGGGGGCTTGAATGAACTACAAGATTCATGTCTCTCACGCCGCCGAGCACGACCTGCACTCTGCCGCAAACTATATTGCTCACCAACTGCAAAATCCGCTGGCCGCTCGCCGGATGCTGACGAATGCACTTGCAAGCATCGACTCGCTCGAAACATTTCCCGGACGCTTTCCGGTGATCGACGAGCCGCTTCTTGCCTCTCATCAGCTCCATTTTGTCCCTGTGCAGAATTATCTTCTGTTCTATAGGATCGACTCTTCCACCCAGACCGTCCACATCCTCCGCTTCCTGTATGGTCACAGCGACTGGCAGGCTATCCTGCGGGCGGATGTTCTTCCAACATGAGCATTCTCCCCGGCCCTTTGCCGGGGAGAATTTTTATGCAGTCATCTTCAGTTTAATGAAGTTTGCGCACTTGTCAAGCATTTTTGCCCCGAAGCAGCCCATTTTGCTTGCGCCGAAGCCGGTTTTGTGCTATTCTATGCATATTTACAATGGTTGGGAGGAATGTATCATGCGCCACGCCGGCACACAGGAAATCGAAACTCCTCGGCTGCTTTTGCGCCGCCTTATGCCGTCGGATGCCCCGATGATGTACGCAAACTGGGCCAACGACCCGGAGGTCACCCGCTGGCTGCGCTGGACGCCGCACAAGGATGTGGCCGAGACGCAGGAGCTTCTGAGCGCATGGGCGCTGCTCTATCCCAACGAGGACTACTACCAGTGGGCCATCGTGGAAAAGGCCACCGGACAGGTGTTCGGCTCCATCAGCATCTACAACAGCCTGCTGGGAGAACCGGCACAGCGAAATGAATGGCCGGGATTCGACCTCTCCGAGGGCATCTGGGAGCCGGGCTACTGCATTGGCAGAGCATGGTGGGGCAAAGGCTGCACCACCGAAGCTCTGAAAGCTCTGGTAGAATACTGGTTCAAGAATACAGACAGTAATTGGCTTGCCTGCTCCCACGCCGTGGAGAACCCCGCCAGCGGCAAAGTCATGATGAAAGCAGGCTTTGTTTACGACCACGAGGCCGTCTACCACAAATTCGACGGTACAGCGATACCCTGCAAGTGCTATGCCCTGACGCGAGAACACTACGAATCGCTATATTCTCCAAACAAATGACAGAAAGGAATCATTTTGAGCGAACTTTACGATATTTTAGTCGAAACTCCCCCGACGAAGGTCATCCTTCTCGCCCTCGACCAGGGCCTGTGGGACTGCGAGCGCAGCCTTGCCGAGCTGGCTGCGCTGTGTGAGGCCAACCACATGGAGGCCGTGGCCGAAGTCACCCAGAAGCGCCAGACCCCTGAGACCGGCATCGTGCTGGGCAGCGGCAAGCTGGAAGAAGCCGCTGCGGCCGCAGCAGAGCTGGGGGCCGAGTGCGCCGTCTTCGACGGTGAGCTGACCGGCAGCCAGATCCGCAACATCTCCACGGCCCTTGGCGGCCTCGAGGTCATCGACCGCACCATGCTCATCCTCGAGATCTTCCGCAGCCGTGCCGTGACCAACGAAGGCAAGCTGCAGACCGAGCTGGCGCTTCTGCGCTACCGTCTGCCCCGCCTGCAGGGCATGGGCGAAAGCCTGAGCCGTCAGGGCGGCGGCGGTGGTGGCGGCGGCGGCGCCCGCCGTGGTGCCGGCGAAACGAAGCTTGAGCTTGACCGCCGCCACGTCCACGCCCGCATCGACGCACTGGCTGAGAAACTGGCCGAGATGGAAAAGCGCCGGGGCGAGAGCCGGAAAGCCCGCGCCAAGACTGGAATGCCGGTGGTCAGCCTCGTGGGCTACACCAACGTGGGCAAATCCAGCCTGATGAACGCCCTCTGCGGCCCCAGCGTCGCCGAAGCCGATATGCTCTTTGCCACCCTCGACCCCACCAGCCGGAAGCTCGTCCTGCCCAGCGGCATGGCCGTGCTGCTGGTGGACACCGTCGGCTTCGTCTCCCGCCTGCCCCACAATCTGGTGGAAGCATTCAAGTCCACGTTGGAAGAGGCCGCATGGTCGGACGTCATCGTCCGGGTGGCTGACGCCGGCGATGAGCAGCGGGAAGAGCAGCTGGCCGTCACCGACGAAGTGTTGGACGGCCTCGACTGCGCCGACATTCCCCGCCTGACCGTCTACAACAAGTGCGACAAGCCCGGCGCGCTGAGCTTCGACCCCGACATCTTGCTCACCAGCGCCAAGACCGGCTACGGCCTCGACAAGCTGCTGGCCAAGCTGGACGAGACCCTCAGCGACCGCGTCCACACCATCCGCGTTCTCCTGCCCTACGATAAGCTGGGCCTCGCCGCCCCCATGCGGGAGCGCGGCAGCGTCCAGCTCGAGGAGTACCGCGAAGACGGCCTTTATCTCGAAGGCATCGTCAAGACCGAAGACCTCCACTGCTTCGAGGGCTATCTGGTCTGAGGACCCGCATACGAAAAGAACCGGACTCCGCGGAGTCCGGTTCTTTTGCCTTTCAAGGCATCAGCCTGCGGCAGGAGGCGCTTCCTCTGCGCCCATCAGCTGGTCGTACCGGCCGGTGAACACCCGTTCCGGCAGGGCCGCCGTCAGGGCGAGGGCGGCGGTGAACCGCTCCTCATCGGTCAGCGCTTCCTCCACCGGTGGGAAGTGCGCGAGCACTTCGTCCAGCTGCTTTTTGACCTCCCGGGCCACAAAGATGCCCCGGTCGGTGAGGTAGATCTTGCCGTAATACTCCTTGACGATCATCCCCCGCTCCATCAGCAGGTTCATCACCCGCACCACCGAGGGTTTGGTCACGCCCAGCTTCTCGGCGATGCTGCGGGAGCTGATGTCAAGATGGGTCTGCGAGACCTCATAGATCGCGAGCAGGTACCGCAGGTGTGCTGGCGTCAGTTCCATCTCGTATCACTCTCTTTTCGTTATATCACACGAACTTTTGGTTTACAAAAGGGGCGCGGGCCAAAGCCTTGACCCGCGCCCCCTTCTCCTACGCGATCGCTCAGTGGCAGCCACCGCCGCAGCTGCTGCAGTTTCCACTGCAGCCACTGTCACAGCCGCCGCTGCATCCACTGCAGCCGCCATGCTTATGAGAGTGCCAGGTGATCCAGCCTACACCGCCAAACACGATGGCTCCGACGATGATCGTCGGCAGATTAAAATTAGCAGCCAGAAACTCCATCATAACAATGCACTCCTTTCAGCGCGTTTTGAGAAGTTTTTACTTGATCTTGGAAACGTCGATCTTGACCTCGTTGTCGTTCACATACTTGTTGGGACGGACCATCAGGTAGATGAAGGCCACCAGGATGACAGCAGCCACGATGGTGAAGAAGTTGAAGCTCAGCTCGCCGGTGATGAGGCCGCCCAGCTGGTACACGACCAGAGCAGAGCAGTAGGCCAGTGCGCACATATAGCCGATGGCGAATGCCGTCCACTTGCCGTTGTTCATCTCACGCTTGATAGCGCCCATAGCAGCGAAGCAGGGAGCGCACAGCAGGTTGAAGATCATGAATGCGTAAGCGCTCAGAGCGGTGTAATCAGCAGCAACGAGGTTCCAGATCTCATCGCCGTTCTCAGACAGCTCCTCGCCGCCGAAGTGATACAGGACGCCGAAGGTACCGACGACGTTCTCCTTTGCGATCAGGCCGGAGACAGAAGCGACGGTAGCCTTCCAGTTGCCGAAGCCCAGAGGAGCGAAGATCCAAGCGACTTTGGTTGCGATAGCCGCCAGCACGGAGTTGTCCTGATCCTCCACCATGCCGAAGGCGCCGTTTTCGAAGCCGAAGCCCTGCAGGAACCACAGGACGACGGTAGCAGCCAGAATGACGGAACCAGCACGCTTGATAAAGGACCAGCCGCGCTCCCAGGTAGCACGGAAGACGTTGCCCCAGGCAGGGATATGGTATGCGGGCAGCTCCATGACGAAGGGAGCGGGGTCACCCGCAAAGGCCTTGGTCTTCTTCAGGATGATGCCGGAGCAGATGATAGCAGCCATGCCAATGAAGTAAGCAGAGACAGCCACCAGAGAAGAACCGCCGAACATCGCACCTGCGATCAGGCCGATGATGGGCATCTTTGCGCCGCAGGGGATGAAGCAGGTGGTCATGATGGTCATGCGGCGGTCACGCTCGTTCTCAATGGTACGGGAAGCCATGACGCCCGGGACGCCGCAGCCCGTGCCGACCAGCACGGGGATAAAGCTCTTACCGGACAGGCCGAACTTACGGAAGATACGGTCCATGATGAAGGCGACACGGGACATATAGCCGATGTCCTCCAGAATGGACAGCAGGAAGAACAGGACCAGCATCTGGGGAACGAAGCCCAGGACCGCGCCGACACCGGCGACGATGCCGTCCATGATCAGGCCGTACAGCCAACCTGCCACGCCGATGCCCTCGAGGAAGCCGCCCAGCGCGTTGGGGACGATCTCACCGAACAGGACGTCGTTGGTCCAGTCGGTCGCAAACGTGCCGATGGCCCAGCCGCCGTCGGCGATGGAAGTACCCATAGACAGGGAGTACATCAGGTACATGATGACTGCGAAGATGGGCAGAGCTAGCACACGGTTGGTGACGATCTGGTCGACCTTATCGGAAACGGTCAGGTGCTCGACGCGGGCCTTCTTCTTGACAGCCTTATCGACGACACCGTTGATGTATGCGTAACGCTGGTTGGTGATGATGCTCTCGGCGTCATCGTCCATCTCAGCCTCGCAGTCCTTGATGTGCTGGTCGATGTGAGCGATCAGGTCGGAGGAGAGCTTCAGCTCGTCCATGACCTTGTCGTCGCGCTCGAACAGCTTGACAGCGTACCAGCGCAGGAAGCGATCATCGACTTTGCCCTGGATGGACTCCTCGATGTGAGCGATGGCGTGCTCAACGCTGCCTGTGAAGACGTGGGGCAGCTCGCCGCCCTTGCCAGCCTTTGCAGCAGCCATAGCAGCCTTTGCAGCAGCCTCGGTGCCTTCGCCCTTCAGTGCGCTGATCTCAACAGCCTGACAGCCCAGCTCGGCGCTCAGCTTCTTCAGGTCGATCTTATCGCCGTTCTTGCGGACGAGGTCGATCATATTGACAGCCATGACCACGGGGATGCCCAGCTCGATGAGCTGAGTGGTCAGGTACAGGTTGCGCTCGATGTTGGTGCCATCAATGATGTTCAGGATGGCATCGGGCTTCTCCTTGACCAGATAAGTACGGGAGACGACTTCTTCCAGAGTGTACGGAGACAGGGAGTAGATACCGGGCAGGTCCTGGATGATAACATCCTTCTCGCCCTTCAGCTTGCCTTCCTTCTTCTCGACGGTAACGCCGGGCCAGTTGCCGACGTACTGATTAGAGCCGGTCAGATTGTTGAACAGGGTAGTCTTACCACAGTTCGGGTTGCCGGCCAGTGCAATTTTAATGCTCATTGCAACTCCTTTCCTCTCGTTACGATCAAACGACTTCGATCATTTCGGCGTCGGCCTTGCGCACGCTCAGCTCGTAGTTGCGCACGGTCAGCTCCATCGGGTCGCCCAGAGGGGCGACCTTGCGGACGTAGATCTCCACACCCTTGGTGATGCCCATGTCCATGATGCGGCGTTTGACCGGGCCTTCGCCGTGCAGGCGCGCCACGGTGGCAGTCTCGCCGACCTTAACGTCTTTCAGAGTCTTCATAAAAAATCCTCCTCTACTTGTCTTTCTATTCAGAGACTATCCAGTTTCGGAGCGTCTCCCAAACAGCGTTTTGCCGCTGCTCAGCCAACCATAATGCGGTTTGCCATCGTCTTGTCGAGGGCCAGACGGCTCTCCTTGACCTGAACGATGAGGTTGCCTGCGATCTCATTGACGACAGTCACCTGACTGCCCACCACGAAACCAAGCTCTGCCAGATGCAGACGCACTTCATCCTTGCCGGTGATCTTCTGGATGGTGACGGTATCGCCTGCTTTTGCCATAGTCAAAGGCATCATATTCGTTTCACTCCCATTCGTTCTCCCCTCGGCGGGGAGCATTTTGGTTCGATCTTGCAGTCTTTGGAGCGCCGCCCCAGCCAGACGCCGCAACGCGCTGGCCGTGTCTGCATCTCCCTGCCAAAAAGCCGCGTCAGTTAGTCAGTCGCAACTATCAGCATGGATAGTTTATACTTACTAACCCGCATTGTCAACCATTTTCCGGCTCAAAAAAGTTAGTTTGCATGAACAAACAAATTTTCTTCCCTTATTTCAAGAAGATTTTTACAGTTTCTATATGCTAACTTTGTTTGCACATATTTACGATTTTTCTCTTTTACACTCCCCGCAAATGACACAGCCGCCCGGTGCAGGGGGTATTCTGCAACGAGCGGCCGCGTGTCAAAAGGAGGATTCTTCCCGCCAGTGCGTGGTTTCGCTCTGGCGGGCGCCAGGATAAAAAGAGAGTATTTGGAAGAGAATGTCAAAATTCAGGGGCGTCAGGCTGCAACAGCCAGACGCTGGATGGGCGTTCCGCTGCGGAACAGACGGAGATATACTGCCGTACACTTGTTCAGTTGAGCAAAATGCTGCTGGGCGGCATTGGGGTCACCATAGGCTTTCCAGCAGCCGCAGCAGGTGAAGTTGCGGCCCGCATTTTCGATAAAGCCCACCACATCGTAAAGCGGATAGCCCAGAAATACGCCGATTTCATGGGGAAAATCGGCCTCGCAGCAGAGCCGGCGGGACAGCTGCCGCAAAAGCGGCGCGTAGTCGTCCGACTGCCCAGACAGAGTGTAGCCTTCCCTGCACAGGAAATCCCGCACCTGCGGCTGGGTCAGCACAGCGCGGAGCTTGCTCTCGCGGTAGACGTACACCAGATACCGGTGGGTCTGCACACAGCCCTTGAGGACGCGGACGCAGAGGCCCTTTTCGCCCAGCTGTTCGTTCCAGCTGCGGACGCGGCGGGCAAGGTCGGCGCAGTCGCTCGTCTCGTAGCGGAAAAGTCCCGCAGGCTTTAAGCTGGCCAGCACCGGGGCGCACTGTTCGATCATGACTGTCTCAAAGTTGCGTTCCATGTCTTCGGCCTCCCTGCCCGTTTTCCACTATTGTCTCCTGCCGTGTGGTGCTTATGCAGGAGATGCAGTTAGAAAAAGCTAACCAATATTTCAAAAAGAATGCGGCAGCCTGCTCATCTCGAGCTTCTTCCGCTTCTGGGTTAGTCATTTCTAACGTGACATTATCTTACCATAGGTCCGGCTCTGTGTCAACACCTTTTTGCAAAAATATTTGCTCCATTTTCTCCGCCGTGCTATACTGAGCCAAAGCTGATATAGCAATTCAACTTTTTAATGCAACAGCAACAGCGTTGAATTGCATATCGCAACTATGCTGTTTGGATGTTGCACTAATTTCTTGACTTGCGATAAAAAGGAATGGTATCCCCATGCATCTTATCTCACCCGAAGAGCTGACCTCGACCATCGCCGACCGTCTGGCCCGACAATCTGCCGTCCTCGTCGCACTGGATGGCCGCTGCGGCAGCGGCAAAACGACGCTGGCCGCACAGCTGACAGAGCGTTTTCCTCAAAGCATCACCGTCCACACCGATGACTTCTATCTCCCGCCATCCCGGCGTGTCACGGGCTGGGAGAGCATTCCCTGCGCCAACATGGACATCCAGCGCCTGCGGGATGAGGTCGTCGCTCCCGCCCGGGCAGAGCAAGCATTCTCCTACCAGGCCTACTCCTGCCGCGAAGGTGCCTATCTGCCGCCGCGTCCCCTCGGCTCTGCGCCGCTGGTCATCGTGGAGGGAAGCTACAGCCATCATCCCAGCCTTGCACCCTATTATGATATAAGAATATTCGTCACCTGCTCTCCCGATGAGCAGGCCCGGCGGCTTCGCAAACGGGAGGGGGAGCGGTATTCGAATTTTGTGGAGCGGTGGATCCCGCTGGAAGAGGGGTATTTTGCAAATTACTCCATTGAGGAGAACGCGGAGATGATGGTCGTTACTGATTGACGGCATCGCGCGCCGGTGCGCGGGGCAGTTTTCTCTTTCGGTCAAATGGCTTTGCGCTCCGCGCGGGCCAGAGGTAGGGAGGGGTGTTTC
>OGUD01000884.1_pt1 | contig 19172 bp, 19 predicted proteins | sample 1573671 | NCBI WGS metagenome assembly OGUD01 (sample SAMEA2582065, study PRJEB24529) | metagenome | biome: Human gut stool | place: China | collected 2011 | reverse complement strand
AAATTTAAATTAAATTTTTTTATTTTTGATTTGACATTTAATAGTTAGTCTTTATATTCATTTACTAAATATTCAATTGTTTCAGCAAATTCAACTTTTCTCTCATCAGTAGTATTCATATATTCAAAGGTAACTTCAAACATACCTCTATATTCATACTTATTTTGAATTTCTTCTTGTAAAAACTCTATTTTACTATAGTTTTTAACTCCTACCTTTAGAAAACTATATTCTTTTCTTAGAATAAATATAATTAACTCTAATAACTTTCTACAATACTTAAAGTTATCTTCTCTTTTCTCATAGACATCAAATTGAATTGTACATTCTTCTCGATAAGTTGCCGTTTCACTACTATTTTCTTTATTAAAATGAGTAGCTCTTCCAAAATCTTTAGAGTTTTTAGAAATAATTTGATAGGTTGCATATGGTTTTTCAGGTGGGGAAAATTCAGTATAGGCTGGAATAATTTGAATTTGTGATACTTTATTAAATAATTCAATAAGTTTTACTATCATCTTTATCACTTCTTCTTAAAATATAAAATTTAACATCTGCAATGTAGTCATAATCTCTTTTTTGAATAACTTTCCACTGTTTATTATTTATTTCTATTAAAGAACCTACTTTTAAATCCTCTTTTGATTTTAATTCTAAGTCTTCTAAAGTAATACTTCCTTGTGGATAATTCTTTAAAGTATTAAAACTTACTGGTAAATAAACACCTTTAATTATTTTTTTAGTTTCTTTTTTATAATGTTTTCCTTTTTCCCAATACTCTTCAATTGTTATAAGAGATATTTCTTTTAATAAAGATTTAGGAATAAAAACTTTTATCATATATAATCACATCTTCCTAAATAGACTTAAATTCACTTAAAAATATATTAGTCCCATTCTTAGTACTGATTTGATACCGAATTGATGAAATCAAGTATCCTTCATCTATCAATATTTTATTATTACCTTTTTTCTTTACAGTACTATCAGCTAAAGGAACAGCCCAACTATTTGCTTTATTAATAGTTTCTATAATTAAATCTCTAATATATTCTCCTAATTCTTTATATGCTATAATACCATTAATCTGTTCACCAATAACTTTATTAAATAAATCTTCTATCTTATTTTGGATTTTTTCCTTATTAAACTCTAAAGTATTTCTTAAAAATGGACGAGCTGGAATACTTTTAGTTCCAAACTCATTATATATTGCATATTCAAGAATAGTTGTTTTATTACTTCCTTTTTTTTGAGAATCAATAGCAAGAAATCCTACTTTAAGATAATGATTATTTAAAAATTCTATTTCTTTTATTACACTTTCCATAAAATCACCATAAGTATTTATTTAATATAGTTTTAAAAGTCTCATCTCTTTCAAGTTTATCAGCAAAAGAATAACTAATATCACCAATTTTATAGCTTTTTACATTTCCTATATCTGAAGTTTCATACATTAAATTTTTTACTAAAAGACAACAAGCCATTTTTATATCATATGGAACATTTCCAATTTCTCCTGTTTCTTTATCACTAAACTTATATCCTGCTTGATAAATAATTTCTATTTCATCACTTTTGATAGTTCTCATACTTAAATATGGAAACTTAATATCAAAACCTTGCTTAAATATTCCTTTATTTAGTTGAATATAATTTTGAGTGACAGTAAACTTGCTACTTGGTACTTCTATTCCATTAATTTTTAAGCTTTCTACTTCTACAATAGGTCTTTTTTTTAGGTATAATTTATCTTGATTATTTCCTTTTAATCTTTCTATTTCTTGTGATAACTCCAAAGAATATCCAAATAAGTTAGAAAAATAGTCAGTAGCCATCTGACAATAAAATTCTAATTTCTCTATATCTTCTTGATTATCCATACTTAAATCAGAAGAGCTAAATTTAATTAGCTCCTCTGGGGTTATAATTGTATTCAAGAGTGTTACCTCCTTTATAAGTTACTAAGCAATAGTTACAGTTACTTTAGCAGTAGCTTGTAGGCCAGCATATGAAGCTGTTATGTTAGAAGTTCCATTAGCTTTAGCAGTAACTACTCCTTTAGCATCTACTGTAGCTTTTGTTGTGTCAGAAGATTTAAACACTACTCCTGTTGATAATTCAACTTGTGAACCATCAGAATAATTAGCTAAAACTTTAAAAGCTTTTGTTTCTTCTGCTGAAGTTAAAGTATCTGTCTTAGGAGAGAACTCTATTGAAGTAAGTGTAGAAGTTGGTAATGGGTCTGCTGAACTTCTAATTTTTAATAATTGTCCTGCATAAGCTTTTCTTACTTTTCCACCAAATCTTGCTCTTGAATAATAATCCCAAGCATCAGATTTAGAGTTTCTATCTTTCTCTAATCCTATTCCTTTTCTTTGAATAACTGCATAGAATTCTTTAGGATTACAGAATAGTACTGGATATTTTCCTTCTTCTATTGTATCCATATATGGATCTTCCTCACATACATATCCATCTATAATTATAGTATTTCCTCTAACTTCATATCTCTTAGTTCCATCATCATTTCTCATAGCTTTTAAATGAGAAAATCCTTTAGTTGAAGCATAGAATTTTCCACCAATTCTATAAGATTTTTGCATTTCTGATGCTAGTTTTTCAACATCTTCTCCAGTAAATATTCCAACTAAACTTGAAAGCTTAGCTTTTCCTGTTACATCAGTGTTTTTATAGATTCCTTCAAATTGATTTTCAACTTCTTGGTCATCTTGTTCTCCTAAAACTCCATTAAAGATTCTATCTCCAAGAATTGCAGCAAAATCTTGTTTAGATACATCAGATACTTCAGCTAGTACATCAAATCCACTATCATCTATAATCTCTTGAGTCAATCTTACAACAGTAGCTATCTTACCAGCTTCCAATGTTAAATAAGTGTATTTTAATTTCTTTTGCTTAGGTCCATTACTATTTCCACCTTCTTTTTCTCCACCTACTCCATTTTCTGTTTCAACTCTTACTGGAATTTTTAGAGTATTTGTAGTAGTTTGATATGTTTTACAATCTCTAAAGAATGGTGAAACTTCTGTAATACCTTTGATAATTTCATTTGCTGTTTCATCTGGAATTAAAGCTTCTCCTGAATCAGTTGCAGTTGTTAAAGAAGCTTCTGATTTTAAATATTCATTCATCACACCAGTTCTAATATATTCAGATATAGCTTGTGCATGTTTATTATACTCTAGCTTAGATTTATCTATTCCGTTTCCTAGAGCTATTCCTTCTTTCTCAGCTTTTTCAATCTTAGCAACTAACTCTTCATTTTTTTTGTTAAGTTCATCTATTTGTTTTTGGAATTCTTTCTCAGCTTTTTCATATGCAGCTTTGTTCTCTTCATTACTTTTTTCATAAGTTTGTAAATTCTTTTCTTGAAATTCCTTTAAGTTATTTGCAACAGTTTCTAAAGATTTAGCAATAACTATTTGTCTTTCAATCATTTTTTCAAAATTTTCACTAGTTATCATATTTTCATCATCTCCTATATTATTTTCATCATCTGATTTTGTTATTTTTGCTTTTGGATTCATTCCTGTAAGACATATTGATACTTCATCAATAGTTCCAGTTTTAATTGCTCTTACATTCATACTATTTTTTTTAACATAAGAGTAATCTACTGCCCAACCACCTATACTTAAAGCTATTGGTACACCAGCATTTTTCAAGATAACTACTGTTTCAGCATCCTTAATTCCTTTTATAAATTTACCTTTAATAATAATATTGTTACCTTCTCTTGATATTGTTCCATATCCTAAAGCTTCTACAATATTTTTCTGATGATTATTTAAGATAGCTACAGTTTTTCCAATTTCAGCGTCTAAAGAACCTTCTAAAAACTGATCACCAAATTTATCTATATTTTTATAAGTACTAGCAATTCCCTCAAAATAATAAGGGTCTTCATCATTTTTGTTGTATATCAAATCAAAACTTTTTAAAAACTTGATTTTTTCCATTTATATATTTTCCTCCTTACAAATATAATATTTGACAATGACAATGAATAGTATGCCCAATCTCTTTACATTCAGGGTCTTTAGGAAATCTCATCTTTACACTTGGAGTTTTTCCCTCTGCTCCTACTTCAAAATAATCATCTATAGAAATAGTTACTCCATGTATTGCTAAATGTGATGCTCTATTAGTTTTTCCTCCACCTAAATGGATCCAACTTTTCTTTTTTAAATTATTTTCTTTTGCAGAAGTATAATTAACTTCTGAAAATATTCTTGAAGTTTCTATTTTAGTAATAATTTTAGATTTTACTTTTCCAAAATTACCTTTTAATTCAGACACTATTTTTTTTACTGGATTTTCTTTTTCACTTTTAAAAGTTGAAGAAATAAAGTTTTTTAGCATATTCAAATTACTTTTTACAGAAATTTTATTAAAAACTTTAAATTTATTCTTAATACTTTTCTCAAAATTATTAAAATTATTAAAATTTCTATTAAAATTCTTATTAAAATAATTAATAAATTCATTAATACTTATAGTTTGCAACTTAGTTAATGCTTTAGAAAATTGAGGTTTAAATTTTTCATCTACATAATTTAAAATTTTATCTAATAAGTTATCACTTTTTAGATATTCTTTTTCTAAATCTTGAGCTAGGCTCTGAAAGCATTGATAAATTATTGAAGTCTTGTTTCTATAACAAGTACTCTCATACTTATCCATTTGTTGACATATAATTAACTCTTTTTTAGATATCTTCTTTTTCATTTTCTGTACCTACTTCTTCATCTGTTATTCCAATATCTTCTATTTTCATTAACATAGTATTTATAAATACCTTATTAGCATTTTCATGTTCATAAGGACTTATTTGAACACCTGTCATTTTAGATGCTATATCTCTTTTTTCATTTATTGTTAAATAAGATACAGATTCTAAAGCCTTTATAACTTCAAAAGCATCTTCTTTTAAATCTTCAATAGATGATAAATCAACAACTATTTCTTGTCCTTCTAATAAGTTATCTTCAAAAATTTCATTTAAGAAATCAGCAAAAATTTTTGCTAATGGAATCAATACTTGTTTGTATAACTTTACTTTATCTTCTTTTGTATTGTTATAAGTACTTGAAGTATCCCATAACATTGTTAGTGGAACTCCCATAATATTAGCTATCATTTTATGAGCTACTATCCAACCTTCTGTCCAATCTAAATCTTTTGGGGAAATTTCAGTAGGAATATATTCTACATCTGGTGGAAGCATACCCATTTTTCCAGCATTTTGATATCCAGCTACTGCACTTTTTATTTTATCTTCTAACTCTTCTCTTTGAGCTTTAGTTCTAAGTTCTTTAGTTACTCTAAAAAAACCACCTTTATGTCCATTATTACTAAGTAAAGTATTATTATGAACTATGATAAAATTGATTAAATCACATATACCTGCTAATGCTTCTAGTCTTGATGAACCATTACCATAACCAGCTATCATAGTTTCAGGGTCTATATCTTTCATAAGATAAAATCTATTAACATCTTCTCCTGAAATTGTTGTACTAGCAAATTGAATACTATCTATTGCTGGACTATCCATTTTATAGTTAAAGTCATATGTATCAGGAGCATACATAATTAAACTACTAGAAAATGAGTGATCTAATTTTTCTACTAAAACTCTTCCTCCGAATAGATAATAGAATAAAAAGTACTTTTTAAATTCTGTTTTAGTTGTTAATACTGATGGTTTTTTTAATGTTCTACTTATCCAGTCATTATCTACAAATTCTTGAACTTCTATTTCTTTGCCATTTTTCATAACTTTATTTTTTTGAATAACTTTATATTCAATATTGATAAAGTTTTCTTGTAATATTTCTAAAGCAGGAGCAACAGATGGATTCCTATAGACAGTTTTTACATATGTTCTATATTTAGTATTGTAACTTGGAGGATTTAAGTAACCCCAAATTGTATTTGTTAAGGTTTCTAGTTTTGCTTTTGTCCCTCCAAATATACTTTTTAAAAATTCCATTTCTTTTTCTCCTTTAAATAAATTTCCAACCATAAGCAGCTAATAGAAATGCATCTCCTTTTCCTGGAGATCTTTTTATTCTTTTCTTTAACTCTTCTTTTTTCTCTACTATTAGCTTTCCATCACTTGTAAATAAGTATTTTCTACTAATAATATCTTGTAGTAGTTCATCATCATCTGGAAAAATAATCTTTCCTTCTTCTAGTAATTCTTTTAAGAAATAAAACATTTCTGTGATAGTATTAGCATATTCTTTTTCACTAAATGGAATACCATTGTTTGTAATTTCTATTATTTCTAAATTAGGGAGAAGAGGGAGATAATCTTTAATTGATTTTGATTTAGTATAATCTTCATCAAGTATTTCATATAATCTATCTGCTATAGGTGCTCCTAATCCAGTAGCATCTATCAATAGATAATGTTTTTTCTCTTTACTCCTTTGACACCAACGAACTATATTACCTATACAATTCATAGTACTTTTTTTATCATAATAAAATTCTTCTACAAACTCTGATCCTGTTGAAGACCAGCCTGATGTATAATCGCCACCATATCTAGCTGGGTCTACTCCTAAAATTTCTAAATTTTCAAAATCGACTGTTTTAGGAATATTTTTACACTTCTCTACTAGTTCTCTTGATATACAAGTATCATCATCTCCATCTGGTGGAAGTCCCAATATTCTGACACGATATACATTTGAATCTTTACCATAAGTTTCAGCAATAGTTTGAATATTACTTTTTTTCATCCAAGGACTATCCTCAGATGATAATCTTATGACATTAACTCCTGTCTTTTTATTACCAAATGCCATTTCATAAAAAAATCCTGTTGTCTTAGTCATATTTCCACAAACTAATACCTTAGATGGATCAGCTCCTAGTAGAACTTCTATCATTTCATCTTTTACACCACTTGCCTCATCAACTATAATCAATAGGTCCTCATCCTCTTTCTTTTCTCCAGGATTTTGTAACATACTAATAATAGTTTTTTGAGTTTCCATATCCTCTGGGTCTATAAATTCAATTCCAAGTGTTTTCATTATCTCTTCAACTTGTATAGATTTATCTCCATGTTGTCCTTGTAATTGGTCCGAACTCTTAGGAGATATTGGGAGCATAAACCATTCTTTTTTTAATGATTCATGATTAAATTGCATCATACTTTGCTTCATTAAAAAGTAATCTAAATCTTTTAAAATCGATTTACTATACCACTTATTAACTTCTGCATAAAATACTGTCTGTAACTGTCTCCAAGTAGGAGCTATTACTATTACTCTAGCTTTATATCTAGTACATAACCAATATAATGCTACTCCAGCTTCTATAGCAGTTTTACCTGTACTGTGGCCAGAAGTAACAACAGTGATTTTATTTTTTTCTAAACTATCCAATATATCTTTCTGGCCTTTATATATAAGGTGCATATTAAGTACTGATTTCATAAAGTAATAGGAATAACCTTTATACTCTTTTAAATTTTTAAAAAATTCTAATCTGATTTCATCTGAGACCATAATGATTTATCCCTTTCTAATTTTTTTTGAAACTCTTTTATAGTTTCTATTACTTTATTCTCCTCATTGGTACTTAATTCACTATTCTTATTTGCTTTAACCTCATATTCTCTAGTAATTAAACTAATGGGATTATCTGATAATCCTATTAATCTATTTTGAAATCTATTACTATCTTCTATTACTTTTAAAGCTCCACTTAGTGCTGATATTTCAGTAGCTTTTTCTTTAATGCTCTTTTCTTTATTTACAATACAGGTCATTATTAAGTTTCTAATAATATCTACATACCCATATATTTTCTCTATATCTGCAACTCTCTTTTCTATTACCTTTTCATATAGAATATCCATTACTTTTAGTTGAACTTCCATTCTCTTATTTAACCAATCATATCTACTAGACCAAGTATTAACTGTCCCTATTTTTATATTCAAAGTTTGAGCAATATCTTGATTACTACAGCCTGCAACATACATTGCTTCAGCCTTTACATATTTTTGTTTATTTTCAGAGAACTCAACTTCATCTTTAGGAATATTCTTATCAGTAATATAAGTAACATTACTTTTGTTACTTTTTCTTTTTTCTTTATCTTCCCAACTATCTATACACTTCCATTTTCTTAGTAGTGAAACATTTATTCCAAGGTCTTTAGCAATATTATTTAATATGCCTCTCTTGGCTTTACTACCACCTGCTTTTAACCATAATACATATGCTTTATCTCTTGTAGGGTCTCTTGACCTAGCCAAGACTCTCACCACCTTTAATTTGTACTACACTATTAGAAGAGTGTAACCATTAAAATGATTACATTAAAAAAAGCTCTAGTTATTAATTAAACTAAAGCTTTTATAATAAATATAAATTTATAAAATTATTTATTTATTTTTTACCAAAATTTCATATGCTTTTAATATTTGCTTATCCTCTTCTCCTCTTCCATTATTTCCTATTTTTATTTGAGGCAGTATTTCTTGTTCTATATATCTAACTACTTTATTCTTTATTTTATCTTCTATTTTATATCCAGCTAATATAAAAGCAACTATTTTTCTAAAACAAGGTTTACATGCCCAGCATTCTTCTCCATTATATCTAGGAAAATAACAAGAAAATGTTTCTTTAAATGCAGTATCTAAATCTCCACCTAATTCTTTATATTTTAACAATAAATCTAATTTGGTATATTTTTTAAAATCTAAATTGATTTTTATTTCTTTTCCTGGGGTCCAATGTTGAGGTTGCCATAAGTAACTTAAAAGGTCCTCTGCTTTATTTTTAAATTCTATACTTTTATCTAATACTCTATCTCCTGCAGTAGCTCCTAAACAAATCTCTTCCCCATAAAGACTTGCTAATGTTATAAAGAATAAATTTCTCATTGGTATTATTTTATCTTCTCTTTCAAATCTTCCTAAATCTAATTTTTCTACTACAACATCTTTAGGTAGTCTTTTGATTTCTTCTTTTGAATATTCTCCATTTATATCTATATAAAGTTTCACATCAGGTTTCCATATTTTATCTATAAGCCAACTATCCATTCCACCACTATATAATAATACTTTTTTCATTTTATCACTCCTATATACGAAATTAGTCGAAATATTACTTATTAATTTTTATAACTTATTTCCTTTTAAATACTTATTTCTAAGAAATTGAACGAAAACTTTATTGTCTATCTAAATATAATTGATATTTTTTCCATTCCCTTAAACAATGTTCATCTATCATATTTCTTATTTCTTTTCCACTTTTCATTCTATACTTGGTACTTATTCTTTTATTAACTATTTTATGATTTTTTACATCAAATGTAGGAATGGACCCAAATTTCATTCCAACTCTCCAACTTGAACTATCAACAGAATAGAACTTAATTTGACTTGTAAATGACTTACCAGTAAGTGCTAATCCATGTACTCTAACATTCTTACTATTAGCATAATCTACTATCACTTTTATTTGTGGAAGTATACTTCTATCTTTTTTATTATTAAAGTTCGAAATACAGATATAACTATAATTATCTAAAAGTTCATCTAAGTCTTTTTTACTTCTGTATAAATTATGATATACAGGCATAGATTTATACCCAACTAAATTTTCTAATTTATTTCTAATTTCTTTTACTTTAGAATATCCAAATATACTATCTAAGTCTAACTCTATATAATTTTTTATATTATATTTTTTTATAAATTCAGCATAATCTTTGATATATGTATCTAAATTATTTAAAATATAGTCTTTCTCCTTTTTATTTCCCATAATAAAAGTAAAAGCTCCAGAATCTAATATAAAATGTTTACAGTGTTCAGAGTTGATATATTCAAATAATTTATTTAAATTTTCTTCTTTTAATTTTTTTAAATAATAAAAGCTTGCTAGAATATATAAAGGTTTTACTCTATATAAACACCCTTCTGGAATATTATCTTCAAGTGCAGCAAAATGATATTTCATTATAATTCTCCTCCACAATGAGGACATCTTTTAGGTTCTTTTTCTTTCTTTTCTATTTCTATATCACTTAATATAGAATCTATATCAATATCACTATTTTTAATATTTAACATATCTTCAATTTCAAACTCAGTAAATCCTGTTAGTGTTAAATCAAGTTCTGATATACTTTTTAATTCCTCTTCTAGTGTTTCTAAATTAAATCCTGTATTCATACAAGTTTTATTATGAGCTATGATATATGCCTTTTTTTGCTCATTACTCATATGAGAAAGCTTTAATACTTCTATTTGTTCATATCCAAGTTCTTTTAAAGCTATATATCTTCCATGCCCTTCTACTATTATATTATTTTCATCTATAGCAATGGGGTCATTATAACCAAATTCTTTAATAGAATTTTTAATTTGTTCTATCTGCCACTCTGGATGATTTTTAGCATTTTTTTCATATAACTTTATATCTTCTATTTTTACTATTTTTAATTCAAACATACGTAACCTCCTTAATTTCTTTCCATACTATTAGAAAAATGTAATCACTAAATAGGTTACGCAACTTTTTTTATTAAAATTTTACTTTTATTATAAATGCATTTTTTTTAAATAATATTTTATTTTTATTTTTTTTATAGTATACTTTTTATATAGTCATAAAAAATAAATGGAGGAATAAATATGATTTCACAAGCACTTAATATCATTGGAAATTTTTTAATAATAAAAGATTTTTTGGAATTTATTAATGATAAAATAAAAACAAAAACTGATTTAAGAACAGTAGTAGATGATACTATATCATTATCAGAATTATTTGAAGATAAAAATACTTATAAAATTTTTTCACTATTGAATGATGAACAAAATTTAAAAGAAATGGAAGTATATTTCAAAGAATCGTCTAGTTACGAATTAGAAAATATAATAAAAAGTTATATTATAGACTTTGTTAAAGAAATACATTTAGAAGAAAGTTTTGGAGAGAAATTTGCTAATTTATTCTTCGAAATTTATATCCAATATCTAAAAAAAGAAAATAAAGAAGAATATGATAAATATATTCTTGGAAAAAAAATAGACGACCTAAAAAAAGAAATAAGTTATAAAACTTTAAAAGAAATGGAAAATAATTTAAAGGAAAATACAGTTTTTCCTTTTAAAGAGTTTAATCTTGATTTTTTTAATTATGAAGATGAAGATTTTTCAAAACAGCTAAAAGAAAAAATTAAAAATAATGAAAAAGTAATATATATAGAAGGAATAACAAAAGAAGAAACATTATATTGTGTACTTTCAGAATTAAAAAGAATCAATCCTATGAATAAAGATATTTATATTTTTACTGAAGAAAAAGAATGGAAAAAATGTTCTAATCAAATTAGCAATGCTATATTAATTCCTTATTTCTATTCATCTGAAATTTTTCCAATCCAAAATAATATAAACATCTTTGTATTTAATAAATATGAAAGTTGTTTTCAAAAAAATAAGATTACTTTAAAAAGAAGATTAAGAAAAAACTTACAAGAGAAGTTGAATCAATTTTATATTGGCAAAGATACACAATATATTTATAACTTAATAAAAAAAACAAACGGAATTTTTTCAAATTTAAAAAAGATAATTTTAAATGCTCATCTTGAGCCAAAATGGTTAAAAGAAATTAATAATTCTAATTTTGATATTATAGAAAAAGCTTTATTTTTAATTGAATGGTCAGATAAAGATAAAACTAATATTAGTTCATTAATAGAAATGGAATATGATGAGTTTATAAAAAAAATAAATCCATTAATTAATTTAGAAGAAGCTTTTTTAATCAAAATAGAACTATTTAACTCTGAATATAGATTAGCTTATCCAGAAGAAGCTTGGAGTTATTTAGTGGAAAAAATTTCTGAAAAAAGTTGGAAGACTCATAAACAAAATATAATAGATATTCTTTCAGAGATTGATAATTTATATAAAAAAGAACTAAAATTTGAGCTTTTTATTGAAACTGATGAAGATAGAAAATATTCTAAAAAATTAAAAAGTTCACTACTAAAAAGTCTGGTTTTATATAAAAATACTAAAGCATCAGATTCATATAGTTCAAGTGATATTAATAATATTATTGATTCTATTTTTGAAAATATTATTCAAAGTAAAATACCTTCAATTAACAAATGGGCATATATAAGTGAACATATCTTATTAATAACTGAAATAGCCCCTTCTGTTGTTATGAAAAGACTAGAAAATGAATTAAATACTAATACAGGTCTTATAGATCTTATGAAAACAGGAGAACATTATAATTCGTTTGGAACTAATTATTATGTTTATTATTTATGGGCAATTGAATATTTAGTACAATATGAAGAAACTGCAATAAGAGCTATTAGATGGCTTTTAAAAATAAATGATTTAGATATTAATTATTCAATATCTAATAGTCCAAAAGAAACTTTAAAACACATTTTTAATACTTGGCATAACGAAGTTTTTTTAACAACTGAACAAAAAATACAATTGGCTGAATTAGCTATAAAAAATTATAAAAATGGTTGGGATATAATTATTAATGAAATTCCTAAACCTGGAACTACTTTAATAGGAGAATTAAGTAAACCTATGTATACTAGTTATATCAACGAACTTCCTCCTATTGATATGATAGAAATAACAAAATCTTATTTAAAACTTTGTATTGAAAATGCTAAAGAAAATGATATTTTAAAACTTTTAGATTTTTTAGAGCCTATTTGTTATTTTAATCTATGGCAAAATATGACTTCTATTTTAGAAAAAATTATATCTGAATGGACTGATGAAAAAAAAGAAGAGTTAAAGTTTAAATTAAGAACGATTCTATTTAATCACAGATTTTTTAAATGGAACAAATTACCTTTAAAAATATTAAATAATATAGAAGATTTGTATAATAAAATTACCTTTGAAAATGATATTTGGAGTTTTGCATTTCTATTTAGAAATGATAGCTATAATTTTCCCTTATTAAATCCAACTCCATTTGAAGATAAAGAAAATTATTTTCAAGAAAATGATGCAAAAACTGAAGAATTAAAAAGAAAAGAGTTTCAAAAGTTTAAAGATTCTGGATATGATTTTGTTGAATTATTAGCTCTAGGTATTGTAAAAGATTTCTATTTATTTGGAAAATATGTTGCTGAATTTTATTCTAAAAATAAATATGATGAAATTATCTGTAAAAAAATATTGAACTCTAAAAATAAAGAATTTATTTTATCATATGCAATACAAATATATAATTCTTTTGGAAATGAGGAATTAAAAAAAATTATTAATTTATTAATTAAAGTAAATGTAAGTAACGATTTAGTTGCATATGTAACTAATCTTCAAGTATTTGATAAAAATGACCAAAATAATTTACCAATAATTGATACTTTAAATGAAAATATACAAGAATTTTATTGGAAAAATAATAGAATTAATTGTATAAAAAATAAAGAAACAATAACTTATGTTATAGAAAATCTTATTAAATATGAAAATGCTAAAGTATTTGAATATTTAGCAGAAGATAATAACTATATTTCAGAAGAAGAATATATAGAATATCTAATAAAAATACAAAAAAATAATAATTTCAATATAAATAATATTCATCTTATAAAATATTATCTTGAGAAAATATTTAACAAAATATATAAAAAATATTATCAAAATAGTAATGATTTAGAAATGTATAGAAAAATAGCTAGTCTTGAATTATATTATAGAGAAATATTACCTTGGGATAATTTAAAATGTTTTGTGTATTTATTAAAAAAAGAACCATATTACTATGCTGAAATGATAAATATTATCTATAAACATGAAGATGAAAATGAAGAAAAAGTTGAGAAAAAGCAAAATTTAATTGATAGTCTTTTTAATTTTTATTATAAACTTAATTTTTGTCCTTGTACTCATAATACAAATAATATAAAAAAAGAGGAGTTAGAAGAATGGGTAAATAAATTTAAATCTATACTTGAAAAACAAAATCAAAGAAAACTTTTTGGAATGACATTAGGAAAAGTATTTGCATTTTCTCCACAAGGAAATGATGGTTTTTATCCTCATGAATCAATAAGATGTATAATTGAAGATTTAAATAATGAAGATTTTAAATCATTAAAAAATAATTATATTATAACTATTCTAAATAAAAGAGGAGTTTATTCCCCAGATGCTGGAATAACGGAAGCTAAATTAGCTAAAGAATATAAAGAAAACGCAGATAGGATAAGACTTTTCTTTCCTTTTTCAGCAAGTATTTATGACGAAATAAGTAATAGTTATGAAAAACAATCTCAACTTGAAAGAAAGAGGGCAGAATATGAGTTATAATGAAGAATTTGAACCTTTTAAAAAAGTACAAGAAATTAATTCTGGAGGACAAGGAACTATTTTGGAAGCTTTTTTTAGTGAAGATGATTCAAAAAAATATATAATAAAAAAATGTAAGTCAAATTCTAAAAAAGCAATTGAAAGATTTCAAAGAGAAATTTCTGCGTTACTTAAATTAAAAGATGTTAAAGGAGTAATTGATATTATAAAATATAACCAAGAAAAAAATTGGTATGCTATGCCCTCTCTAAAAGAATCTGACTTACTTTTTAAAAGTGAGTTTCCTTTGAAAAATAAAATACTTTCATTAATAAATTTAGGGCAAATAATAAAAAAAATACATGAAAAAGGGTTTGTACATCGTGATATAAAGCCTGGAAACATTCTATTAAATGATAATAATGAAATTGTACTTGCTGATTTTGGGCTTGTATGGGAAGAAAATTTTAAACCAATTACTTTAAAAAATGAGAGAATAGGACCATATAGTTTTATGGCTCCTGAAATGTCTTGTTATGTTAACTCAAATGTAAAACCAAAATCTGCGGATATTTTTTCTTTTACTCAAGTTGCCTATTGTATGTTTTATAATAAAAGATATGGTTTAGGAACTACTATTTTCAGAAAAGACCTTATAGATAATGAAAATATAGTTGCAGAAGAAATGGAACCTTTTTATCAATTTTTGGAAAAAGGAACTCATATAGATCCTGAAAATAGATTAAAAATAGATGAATGCTTATTTTTATTAAAAGAATTTTTAAAGATATTAAATAAAGATGCTGAAACTATAAAAAAATGGAAGATTAAAAAAATAGAAAATGAAGTAACTACAAAATATCTTCCAGATATAAAAGTTTACTCTGAATTAATTAAAATATTTTCAATCGTTAAATCTTTATCAAAAAATTATTATCTATTTATATATAAAAATGAAGCAGTAGGAGTTATTCAAGATGTAGATATTTTTGATGATGGAATTAAAATTTTATATAAAACTGCTAATAAAGAAAATACTTTATTGTGTTTTCCTAAAAAATTAGAAATCAAAGATAATAATAATACTTTACAATATTCTTTAAAACTAAAAAAAATAGATAATATAGAAAATAGATATTATGATTATGTTGAATATTATGAAGGAACTTTTATGGATATGTTTCAAGGTAATCAAAAATTTTTATTAAATAAAGATATTACAATATACTTTGATAGTAATGAAAAGCTATAAATTCTATTCCTCTCTGCTCCAATTTATGATATAATTAGTATAAGATAAAGGAGTGGTTATGGAAAAGAAATTGGAAACAAGAGAAGATAGAGTAAAAAACAAGTGGGTTGGACCTCACGTATCTACTACAGGTGGAGTATTTAACGCACCAATCAATGCCAATAAGATAGGTGCTAAAGCTTTTGCACTATTTACGAAAAATCAAAGAAGATGGGAAGCAAAACCATTAACAGATGAAGATATAATGGAATTTAAAAATAATCTTCAAAAATATGGTTACTCTCCAGATCACATATTACCTCATGATAGTTATCTTATCAATCTAGGAGCTGAAGATATGGAGAAAAGAGAAAAATCTCTAAATGCTTTTATAGATGAGATAAGGAGATGTGAACAACTAGGACTTAAATATCTCAATACACATCCTGGTAGTCATCTCAATGAGATAAGTGAAGAGAAATGTATAGAAAATATTGCCGATTCTATAAATAAAGCTTTAGCTGTTACAAAAGATGTAATGGTAGTATTGGAAAATACAGCTGGGCAGGGTTCTAATATGGGATATGACTTTGCTCATATAGGAAAGATTATAGAGAAAATAGAAGATAAAAGCAGGATAGGAGTTTGTTTAGATACTTGTCATACTCTAGCTGGTGGATATGAATTAAAAGATGAAGCTGGATATAATAAAACAATGGAAGAATTTGAAAAACATATAGGTTTTAAATATCTAAAAGGAATACATCTAAATGACGCTAAATTTGATACTGGAAGCAAAAAAGATAGACATGATAGTATAGGAAAAGGAGTTCTAGGAGAGGAATTTTTTATTAGATTTATGAACGATAGCAGATTTGATAATATGCCAATTATTCTAGAAACTATTGATGATAGTATCTGGAAAGATGAAATAGAGTATTTATACAGTCTAATTAAGTAAAAAATTAATAAAATATATTATATTTGGTGGAAAGTTAAACTTGAATTAAAGGAGTTTTAATCATGAAAAAAATACTTATTTGTTGTTTAATTTTCACTAGTCATATTTTGATAGCACATCCACACATTTTTTTTGAAAATAGTTTTAAATTAGAAAATTCTTCTAAAAATACTATTAATTTAAAATTAGAGTTAATTCTTGATGATTTAAATAGTGAATTAGCTAAAGAAAGCAGTGATAATTCACATTTTTATAATGATATTTCACAAGACTTAAAATTTTATTATAATGGAAAAATATTACAAAATAATATTATATCAAAGAATATGAGATATAAAGATAATAATTTAATTATTGATCTAGAATTTAGTTATATTTCTCCTTTAAAAAAAGGAGATAAAATTCAGTTAACTATTTATGATAAAGAGTATTTTTATGATTATGATTATGACAAAGATTCTTTAAAAATAGATTTTTCTCATAATAATTTTAAACTAACTTTTAAAGAAGATAAAACTCAGCCATATTATTATAATATGGTATATCCTAAAGTTTATGAGGTAGATATTGATGAAAAATAAAATATTCCAATTATCAATATTTATACTTTTAATTTTAGCTTATATTTACCATCGAGAACTATTTATTACTCAACAAAAATTAACATTATTACTTATGAAGAATATTACATATGCTTTAAAAAATAAAAAAGTTATATATTATATATTTTTTATTTTTTTATATGGTATGCTTCATTCTCTTGCACCTGGACATGGAAAATCTTATATTTTAAATTTAAGCTTAAAATATAGTTTATTAAAACTTTTAATAATATCTGCTCTAATAGCTTATGGACAAGGATTAGTTAGTTATTTTGTAGCTACTTTTTTTATTAAATCAATATCTCAACTTCAAAATATAGATTTAATAAGTAAAAATATTTATAGTATTACTTTAATTTTATTAGCTAGCTTCAATTTAATAAATGAATTTAAAAATAAACATATTGAAAATTCAAAGTTTATATTTGGATTATTTTTTCCTTGTTCTGGGATATTAAGTGTACTTTTATTAGGAAATATGCTAAATAAAAATATACCTTTTGGATATTTAATTCTAGCTATGTCTAGTGGAATATTTTTAACATTAAGTATTTTTTCTTTTATTATAAAAAATATTACATTTTCTTTTAAGTTGAAAAAAAATAAAAATTACATAAAATATTCAAATTTCAGTTTAAACTTAATAATTTTATTATTAGGAATATATATGTTATTTAAATAGGAGGACTTACTATGGATTTTTTAACAAGAAGAAGTATCAGAAAATATCAAGACAGAGAAGTAGAAAAAGAAGTTATTGAAGAACTTATGAAAACAGCTGTTGTATCTCCAAGTGGAAAAAATGGGAGACCATACGAGTTTATAGTTGTTACTGATAAGGAAAAAATAAAAAAATTAGCTCATTCTAAAGAAAGTGGAGCTCAATTTGCTGAAAATGCTCCTCTTATGATATTGACAGTGTGGCATGAATATCCAACAGGAGAAGATGATGCTTGTATAGCTAGTACAATTATTCAACTAAAAGCTCATGAGTTAGGACTTGGGTCTTGTTGGTTACAAACTAAAGGAAAATTTGATGCTAATGGAAAACCTTGTCATGATAATATCAGAGAGATTTTAGAAATACCAGAAGATATCTATATTAGCAATTTAATATCATTAGGTTACCCAGCAGAAGAAAGACCTGCTTATACAGAAAAAGATATGGATATGAGTAAAGTACACTACAATAAATGGTAAAACATAAATTTTTAAAAATCTAAAAGTGATAAAAATTGAAAAATAAAGAGAGCAGGTGAGTTAAGCTATACTTGCTCTTTATTTTTAACTTTAATTATTTGTTTTTTCATAATCCTCTTAGTTGGTAACATATGTTACTGAAATATATATATAATTATGATACTATTTATTTAGATAAAAAGTTAAATTTGGAGGTAAACAATAATGAGTAATATCATAAAAAATATAGAGGATTCAAAATCTTTAACTTTAAAATCTCAAATAGATTATAAAGAAAATTCTGTAGAACAACTTATATTAGCAAAAAATCAAGGAGTTACAATGATTTTATTTGCTTTTGATAAAGGAAAAGAGATTTCTACTCATACAGCTCCTGGAGATGCATTTGTTACTTGCTTAGAAGGAAATGGAAAAATTATTTTAAATGGAATGGAACATAATCTTAAAGAGGGAGATTATATTCTAATGCCAGCTAAAGAACCTCATTCTGTATATGCTTTAGATAAATTTAAAATGTTACTTACAATAGTAATGTAATAAATTAACAAAAAAGAATTTAAAGAGGCTACTCCAAGTGATAGAATAGAGATTAAGTCTTAAACTTTAATTTCTGAGTTTTAAAATTTTAGAGTTTAAATTTTAGAATGAAGAGTTAAAATTTCAGATTATATTAAAACTAGGATAGAGTGTCATAAAGATAAGTTTGTTCTTTGAAGAGCCACCTAGCTAATATACTATCCAGTATTATAATAAAAGGGGCTGTTGCAAATTAATGATTTTTAATCATTAGTTTGCAACATTTTTTATTTT
>OGUD01000866.1_pt1 | contig 19551 bp, 34 predicted proteins | sample 1573671 | NCBI WGS metagenome assembly OGUD01 (sample SAMEA2582065, study PRJEB24529) | metagenome | biome: Human gut stool | place: China | collected 2011 | reverse complement strand
CTGTTTCAAGACTTTGCAGTATTGAGCATTTCTATATGCTCATGAATAATTCAGGTTAATTCGAAAAATGGTGAGGAGGTATCTGAAAATGTACGAATTTGATGAATTAAAAATAGCAGATGCTGAAATAGCAGAAGCGATAACGAAAGAGATGGAAAGACAGAATTCTCATATTGAGCTGATTGCATCAGAAAACTGGGTGAGTCATGCGGTAATGGCAGCGATGGGAAGCCCTTTGACGAATAAATATGCAGAAGGGTATCCGGCTAAGCGTTACTATGGTGGCTGTGAGTGTGTAGATGTTGTTGAGAATCTTGCGATAGAACGTGCAAAAAAATTATTTGGATGTGATTATGCGAATGTACAGCCTCATTCAGGAGCACAGGCAAACATGGCCGTATTTTTTGCAATGCTGATGCCGGGAGATAAAGTACTTGGAATGAATTTGGATCATGGCGGGCATCTGACACATGGATCACCGGTTAACATGTCCGGAAAATATTTTGACGTTGTGTTTTATGGGGTGAATGATGAAGGATTCATTGACTATGAAGATGTGAGACAGATTGCATTGAGAGAGCAGCCAAAATTAATTGTGGCAGGCGCAAGCGCATATGCAAGAACTATCGATTTTAAAAAATTCCGGGAGATTGCAGATGAAGTAGGAGCGTATCTTATGGTGGATATGGCACACATTGCAGGACTTGTGGCTGCCGGACTGCATCCATCGCCAATTCCGTATGCAGATGTGGTGACAACCACTACTCATAAGACACTCAGAGGACCTCGTGGAGGAATGATTTTATGCAATCAGGAGGCAGCAGATAAATTTAACTTTAACAAAGCCGTGTTCCCGGGAATTCAGGGAGGACCGCTCATGCATGTGATTGCTGGAAAAGCGGTATCCTTTAAAGAAGCATTGCAGCCAGAATTTAAGGCGTATCAGGGGCAAATCGTAAAAAATGCAAAGGCACTCTGTGACGGATTGATGAGACGTGGGGTGAAAATTGTCTCAGGTGGAACGGACAACCATCTGATGCTTGTAGATTTAAGCGGAACAGATTTAAGCGGAAAAGAATTGGAAAAACGTTTGGACCGTGCACATATTACATGTAATAAAAATACGATTCCGAACGATCCGAGATCACCGTTTGTGACGAGCGGTGTTCGACTTGGAACTCCTGCAGTTACGACAAGAGGTATGGTCGAAACAGATATGGACAAGATTGCAGAGGCAATCGCACTTGTGATGGAAAGTGAAGAAAATATTGAAAAAGTAAAAGTAATGGTGGCGGAATTAACAGAAAAATATCCGTTGTCTTAGATGAGAGAAAAGCCTTGGAGATCCAGGGCTTTTTGTTGTATGCATGGGAAAGTGAGTTCTATTTACATAACAAATGCTCTGTAAGAATCACATTTGCTTCAAAATATCCCTTGACAGATTGTGACAGATGGAATAATATATACATATACCCCCTATATGTATAATGAGAGGAGTGAATGTTATGGTTACAGAAAAATATAATATATCAGGAATGACATGTGCGGCATGCAGCAGTGCGGTGGAGCGTGTCACAAGAAAGCTTGAGGGTGTCTCGGAGAGCAATGTGAATCTGACAACGGGAATTTTGACGATCACGTATGATGAGACAAAGATTACACAAAATGATGTAGTGACAAGGGTGGAACGTGCAGGTTTTGGGGCGGAGCTGCATGTGGAGAAGAACAAAGAAGAAAAAGTGAAAGAAGAGGAAGCTTTAGAGCAGGACATCAAAAAGACAAAGCATAGATTGGTCACGAATGTACTGTTGGCAATTCCGTTGCTTTACATTTCCATGGGGCATATGGTTCCCTTCCCGATGCCGTTGCCGAATATTTTGGACATGCACCATAATCCGCTGAATTTTGCTTTGGCACAGCTGATTTTGACAACGATTATCTTATATAATGGGAAAAAATTCTATCTGATCGGATTTAAAAGTTTGTTCCGCGGACATCCGAATATGGATTCCCTTGTTGCAATCGGAACAGGAAGTGCCTTTTTGTACAGCTTGGTTATGACGATTTCTATTCCGGGCAATGAAAATGCAGTACACAATCTGTACTATGAATCTGCGGCAATCGTTGTTACGCTTGTCATGGTAGGAAAGTATATGGAAGGACGAAGCAAAGGAAAGACGTCAGAGGCAATTCGCAAGCTGATGGAGCTAGCGCCGGATACGGCAGTTGTGATACGAGACGGAGAACAGAAAGAGGTACCTGTGGAATCTGTCGCGCTTGGTGAGCTGATCTTGATTAAGCCGGGGAGCCGCATTCCGCTGGATGGAATTGTGGTGGAAGGAAGTACTAGTGTGGATGAATCGATGCTCACAGGTGAGAGTATCCCGGTAGAGAAAGAAAAAGAAGATGAAGTAATCGGAGGAAGCGTAAACTACCAAGGCGCGATCACTGTAAAAGTAACTCATATTGGCGCAGATACGACACTTGCAAAAATTGTGAAGATGATGGAAGACGCACAGGGAAAGAAGGCTCCGATTTCAAAATTGGCAGATACTGTGGCAGGCTATTTTGTTCCGGCTGTTATGACGATAGCAGTTGTGGCAAGTATCATTTGGCTGCTGCTTGGACATGATATTACTTTTGTGCTGACAATTTTCGTATCTGTGCTCGTCATTGCGTGCCCGTGTGCGCTTGGACTTGCAACTCCGACAGCGATCATGGTAGGAACCGGACTTGGGGCAAACCACGGTATCTTGATTAAGAGTGGGGAGGCACTGGAGATCAGCCATAAAGTTGACGCGGTTGTATTGGATAAGACGGGAACGATCACAGAGGGAAAACCGACTGTTATGCAAGTGATAAGTCACAGCGCAAGTGAGGAAAAATTGCTTCAGGTTGCAGCGTCCTGTGAACAAGTGTCAGAGCATCCGCTTGGAGCCGCGATTGTAAATGGTGCAAAAGATCGTGGAATAGAATTAGAAAAAGTGGTTGAGTTCCAAAGTATTACCGGTCAGGGGATTGAGGCGATCATTGCCGGAAAGACTTATTATATTGGAAACAAAAAGCTTTGCGTGGAACAGAAGATTGATTTTTCCGAATATGAAGAGGAGGCGCTTCAGATTGCGGGAAAAGGACAGACACCGATGTTTGTAGCTTCAGGTGGTAAAGTAATCGGGATTGTGAGTGTCGCAGATACTGTCAAAGAGACGAGTAAAGCGGCAATTCAAAAAATCAAAGAACTGGGGATTGAGGTACACATGCTGACAGGAGATAACCGTCTGACAGCAGAATATATAGGAAAAACAGTGGGGGTAGATCATGTGATTGCAGAAGTGCTGCCAAATGATAAAGCATCTGTTGTAGAAGTACTGCAAAAAGAAGGAAAATGTGTTATGATGGTAGGAGATGGAATCAATGATGCACCAGCGCTTGTACAGGCAGATATCGGAGTCGCAATCGGAAGCGGAAGTGATATCGCATTGGATTCCAGTGATATTGTATTGATGAAGTCAAATCTGCAGGATGTATATAAAGCAATTCGGTTGAGCAAGGCAACGATCCGCAATATTAAACAGAATCTGTTTTGGGCATTTTTCTATAATGCATGCGGTCTTCCGCTGGCAGCCGGAGCGTTATATGCAATCAACGGAACGCTGTTGAATCCGATCTTTGCAGGGTTGGCGATGTCTCTTAGCTCAGTCTGTGTAGTTGGAAATGCTTTGAGACTTAAGACGACAAAGTTGGACTAGGGAGAATGAACATGGAAGAAAACAAATGCTGTGCAAGAACAAAACACCGTTCAGAAAAAGAGAAGAAAGACTTGATCACTCGCCTGAATCGAATTGAAGGTCAGGTCAGAGGGATTAAGAACATGGTGGAGGAAGAACGCTATTGCGTTGAGATTTTAAATCAGGTATCAGCAGTTCAATCCGCACTGAACAGTTTCAATAAAAAGTTGTTGGCAAGTCATATTCATTCGTGTGTAGTAGAAGACATACGAGACGGAAAAGATGAAGCGGTAGATGAACTGTGTGAGGTAATACAAAAATTAATGAAATAGTGGAGGGATTAGTATGACAATCATTAAAGCAGAAGATATGCACTGTAAAAAGTGTGTAGAACGAATCACGAAGGCGATGACAGAGGCAGGACTTGATTTTCAGGTAAGCCTTGCAGACAAGACAGTTTCCATTGATGGATGCGACAGTTGTGTGAAAAAAGCGCTGGAGATTTTAGATGATTTGGGATTCGAGGGAATCGTTCAGAAATAGGGATGTACAAAGGACAAGTATCAGGAAGAAGATGGTACTTGTCTTTTGCCAATATGGGGGATTGTATGAAAGAAAAATGGAAAATAGCAGTGGTATTTCTTGTACTGGGAGTATTGATTGCCGCAGGAAATATGCGTGTGAGTGCAACAGAATCCGAAGACTTGTTCCCGAAGGAGATTTTGGATGACAGTACGTATGTAAAAGCGATACTTGGAGGAGGGTATCTTGGCAAAACCATTTTGTATGATGTAGATGGAGAGAAGACAGTTGTATATCCAAATGACGGTGAACATAAGACGATTGTAAGAAATGGGGAAAAAGCGACTGTGTTTTATGGAAAGTATCGAGGAAAAGATGAGCATAAGGACTATCGGGATTTGTTCCCGGAACTAGATATTTCATTTTTTTATGATCCGATGAAAGAATTAGGGTTAAAGATGAGTGAAATACAGGAACAGAATTATCAGATTGAAGTAAGCAAGCAGGAACAGATTGAAAACTTCCTTGTTCCGTTATCTTTTGTGGGTGTGATTGACAATGAGATGTTTACGATTTCACAAATCGATATTTTGTTTGATGAGGCATGCCGCCCGATTGAGATCCGGTTTCACATCACATCGGATGTGGCGCAGCAAGATCGGATTACCTATTTAGAGCAGCAGCTGAATCAGAAGTTTGAATATACAACAAGAGAAGTTGTAGAGAATGCTTTTTCTGATGTGGAAGACGAAATTGCACAGATCAAACCGTTTGAGGAGGTTGAAGTAATTGACTATATTGATGAACTGTCAAATGTGGTCAAAGTGACAGATGAGCATTTTCTGCTTGTCCTACAGGCGCAGACGGAAGAGCTGGCGGACCGTGCGGGGTGGGACAAAAGAGCTGTGTTTGCATATCTGGAGGCGGTCGATAATAAGTTTGGGCAGTTTGCCAAGGGATATGAAGGGGAACAGATCACACAGGAGGAGTATCTGGAGCAATTGGACAGAGTGTACAAATCGGCACATTTGGTCGGCTCAGATGTCTATACCTACATGTTTGAGTCCAGTCAGCTTAAAGCAAAGAAGAAAGCGCTGCTTGTCATAGAGCAGATGGGTGGATATCTAGATGAGAACGGAATGTTGCAATTGAAAGACGGAGATGAACTTTACCTGAGTATGGAACCACATTCTGTTTTTCTGGAGGATTATGCCCAATGTGTCCGAGATGCTTATCAGAAGAAAAACAAAACGTATAAGCGGTTGGATAATCCGATGATTCACCAATTCCGTATGTATATAGATAAACATAATATAGAGTATGTGCGCAATAACTTTGACGGGAAGACGGACTATGAGAAATTGAAAAATTATGCGGCGGAGTTTGAGTTTTCTTTGTATTATGGGGAACCATCCAGACATCACAATAAAATTCAAAAAGACAGCACATTTGATGGACAAAAGTACGATAAAATTCTGACGCCGAACAGGCTGTCAGAGTTTATCATCAATGTGGAGACGGGAGAATTTGTGACAGAGTGGGATGTGCTGAAAACGAAAGATACACAGACTGTGATGAGCAAAGGCTCTTCCTATAAAAAGGAGAAAGAAAGTTTCCAAAAAAAGGTGGTAGATACGGAATCTTTCAATTATGCTCCGGCGGACTATGTGGAGGCGCATCAGATGCTTGATGTACTGCCAGCATCGCCTGCTAAGGAGAAAAAGCTTTATTTGGAAAATGATTTGAAGAAACTGTTGAAAAAAACATGGAAAAGTCCAGAGAAGAAAGTTTACCGGGAAAAATACAGGAAACCAAGTGATTATTTAAAATAGAGGAGAAAAAGGATGAGAAAAAGAAATAAAGTGCTATTTGGGATTGCAGGCTGTCTTTTTTTGACTGCATGTGCAAAAGAGGTAGATGGTACGGAAAAAATCAATGATATTTTAAAACAGCAGCCATACGTAGATGTTCAGCTGGGGGAGGAATATCATCAAAGTGAGGTGAAATTTTCTGCGGAGGAAGACAAGGCGGTCGTGCCAAAAGATGCTGAGTGGGGAAGAGCAGAGTACCGTGAAAAAGAAGAAGCCGGGATATATTATGGAGAAGGGGAAGGCGGAGAAATCTTTGAGACAGATTCGGAAATCACACCGGAGCTTTATATGGATGCTTATTTTGAGTCTATTCAGAATCTGAATCTGACGGCCGCCCAGGTGCAAAAGGAAGAATATGTGATTCAGGTAACAGAAAATAAAAAACTCGAATTATTTGAAGAAGAATTACGGATACTCACCGGAATCATCATGAAAGACCATTATGAATTGACGGGGGTAGAAATTACATTTGACAAACAATGCAGACCGGTACAAAAAAATTTCCAACTGCAGGATATTGATGAAGGTGAACTAAAAAAAGGAACAATTGAAAGTGAGGACTATGTGCAAAAGTTTTCATATGAGACAGGACAGGGAAAGTTTGACAGGACAATCAAGAAAGTGAAGAAAGAAATCAACGAAGAATAGAAGAACCAATTTCAGCAGCATACATACAATATACTATAAGTATTCAAGAAAGGGAAAAATATGTATGCAAAATTATCGCGATAATATCATGCAATACCGGGCGAACAGACAAATGGCTCCGTGCTGCGAAAAAAAGGATGCATTAGAGGGAATGCCTCTGGCGATGGCATATGTGCCATGGCAGATGTGGAGAAAACTTTATGATGCAGAAAAAGGGTTCTCCTGTGGAACGATTTTCGAGGAATTGAATAAACCATTTCGAGGGATGGGAGGGTGTCAGAGATGATGGCAAAACCTTGTAGAAAAGATTTACTGCAATGGATCAATGTGGTGAGTTTTGCGATAGATGATGTGAAATTATTTTTGGATACCCATCCGTGTGACCAGAATGCGCTTGCGTATTTTCAGGAATACAGCAGGATGCGAAATGAGGCGTTAAAAGAGTATGCGAAATACTACGGACCGCTTACGATTGACACGACGGCGGAATCCTGCACAGACAGATGGAACTGGATCAACGAGCCATGGCCATGGCAGGAAGGGGGATGTTAATCGATGTGGAATTATGAGAAACGATTGCAGTATCCGGTAAAAATTACGCAGACAAATCCAAAGATTGCTCAGGTGATCATTACGCAATTCGGAGGACGAAAATGTAATAACCTATAACATCTCGCAAAGCCTTTATTTTTAAGGCTCACGAGATGTAAAGGGTAAAAATCATCTTCTTGTTTTTCTTGTCATAGACAATGTCTTCCACTAAGCTGCGCATAAAAAATCCTTTTGTTTCATAGTCTACCGTGTCATCTTTTATAATATCATAAACAGTACGAACTCTATTCAGGACATCTTCTTTGGATGGAAGAGTGGCAGAAGGGCTTCTGGTATCAAGTTCCATTAGTTGCTGTTCCAAATCTATACGAACTGCTTTTAACCGCTTTTTATTTTCTTTGTATTCTTCTAAAGTATCCACCTCATTTTCATATGCGAGTTTAATACGTGCCTCACGCGTGGATAGTTTTTCAAGTTCTTCTTTTAATTGTGCACGCCTGTCAATTTTTTGTGGAGTTTCTGGTGCATGATATCGGTATTCGAATTCCATTCCAGCGAGTATTTTCTCAAAATACTCGAAAACGGCAGCAGTTGCTTTCGAAACACTTAGAGAACAAGATTCTTTGTGTACGCCTTTAGAATATTTGTAACACTGGAATCCAGGAGAGTGAGGGTTGCCACCATTCCAAGCAAGTGTAGCACCACAGTAGCCACATTTAATCAGACCGGACAGCCAATGTTTACAGGAAGAAACGTCTCTTCGGCGTGCCGGTTTAAAGTTTTTACGAATCTTTTCCATGCGTTTTTCAAATTGCTCTTTCGGTAAACGTGCTTCATGTGGTCCTATAAAAGAAATATCATTCCACTTTACAAGACCATAATAAAAAGGATTTTCTAATATTCTTTTTACAGAGCGGGATTCGAAAGGATTCCCTCGTTGTGTTAAATATCCCATTTTGTTTAAGTTTCGTGCAATCTTTGTGCAATCTATGTTATGCTGGTCGAACTGTTCAAAGATGTAGTCAACGATTTTATACTTTTCTTCATCAATCGTAAACGGAGCACCATGTCCTGCAGCTTGATAACCCAAAGGGGGAGCGGTCTGATAACCTTCTTTAAGTGCTTTTTCCGTCATGCCTCGTAAGACCTCGCCGGATAATCGGATGGAGTAGTATTCATCCATCCACTCGATGATACGCTCGATTAGACTACCAAAAGGACCATCTATGATTGGCTCAGAAATACTTACAACGTCAACGTTATGTTGCTTTCGCAGAAGGGACTTATAAACAATCGATTCCTCTTGATTACGTGCGAATCGACTAAACTTCCAAACAAGAATCAGATCAACCGGATGCTCCTTTGATTTTGCCATACCAATCATTTTCTGAAACTCCGGGCGCTTGTCAGCTCTTCGACCGGAAATACCGTGTTCAAAGAATGTATCCAAAATGATAATATTGTTTTGCTTTGCGTAGTCCTTAAGAAGACGCTCTTGACTTTCAGGGGAAAGTTCATCTTGCTTCCCTGTTGACACACGAATGTATCCATAAGCGTATTTTAATTCTTCCAATTATATCACTCCTTCGTAGATTATATTAAAAAAATGTATAAAAATAACACCCAACGAAAATATGTTCCGTTGACGGGTGTTTCCGAAGATGATACAATATCTTTATTGGAAAGGCTGTAACATCTCCGGAGATGTTAGAGTTAAGTCGTCCTATCTCTGTTGTACGGAGAGGGCGCATTTACCGTTCGGTATTGGCGTACCGGGCGGTTTTTACTTTATCGTTTTGTTGACACTGACGAAATGATTGGTAACGTAAAAGACCCCGTATTGCTACGAGGTCTTCTAATAATTAATAAGGTCTATCTTCTTTTAGTGCCGCTAAACGGCTCGATATTATGCTTTTAAGCAACCTTATTATAGCATAGTATGACATTGTAGTCAATAAATATTCCTAAAATATAAATAATTCCTTTAGTTTGTCATTAATTTTGTCAAGCGAAGAATCAGAAAGGCGAACTCCGTACAGTGTATCATTTGTATTGCGCGGATTATGTATTCTCATTTTGCTTATTGTTGCTATTTGTTCTACTAGGGCAATACTGCCTTTTTTCATTTGTTTTATTTCATCCATAATCTTTTCCATAGGTTCTTCATCAATTTTTACGGAAATTTTAAGTTTATTATTTCCTATGTCAGTTACACTAATATCAGATATAGAATTATTAAAAGCAGATAGATATTTTTGATAGAGTTTATCATATATTTCTTCTCCTAAATCTACATCGTGAGGATGTAATGGTCGATTTAACTTTTTTGAAGTTAATGGTATAACTGTCAATACATCTGCAGATCTTGCGTTCGATTTATTAATGACAATTGCATAGTGCAAACCGCCGTATTCACGTCCAACATTAAATCCAAAATCTACTTTTATAATATCACCACGTTTATATTTAGGTCTCCAAGATGGCTTGAAGGAAGATTCGTCTTCTTGATACTTACTAAAAGTTTCTAGCCAAAAGCTCAACTTATCAGATTTGCTTGAAATTTTATTGGATTTATTTTTTATTAGTGAGTTGTGTAAATCATTCCAAGATGCTATTGCTTTCCATTTATGTGCGTGCAATTGTGGACTAGACAATTTTCTTGACATTCAATTTTCCTCTCTTTCTCTTTAGCTCACATCTAAGGGTAACCAACCCTTTATATATAAACGCCGTAGCGGTTATATCAATTAAAATTTTTTAGTCTCAATTCTATCAAACTTTTTTCATATCCGAAAAGACGTGATAGCTGAGAAGTTGTATATTCAAGATGTTCTTCTATATCTTCATCGCTTATAAGTAAATTCATAGCAAAAAGATTCGCTTCGTTTTCATATTTGTTTTTGACAAAGTGCGTTCTTGTATCCATGAATATTGCATTACTTTTCTTATGTAGGAATACATGTCCAAGTTCATGTGCAATCACAAACAATACCATGTGATCCGGAAGTCTATCGTCGACGTAAATTATATGATTACGCTGAAAGTAGTGATAGAAGCCACGAACACCTTCCAATGGATATCGTACTAAAATCATATCCATTTTCTCAACAATTTCGAGTGGATTTCTTGTGCCGTATTTTCGGACAATTTGATTCACTCGTTTTTTAATATCCATAAGTATCAATCCTTTTTATATTTTTTAGGTGTGTACTTTTCTTTGTTTTTCTGCTTAGCCATCTCCATTCCGATTTTCATGGCAGACAATATGGAATCAATCGCTTCCGGTGTAGCTGGGTCTCCGTCAAACATGAGACCATCTTGCTGAAGTAAGCTTTCCATATCATTCAACATTTCGGTTATTTCCTTAGTATCTCTTTTTGTTAAGACTGGTTTTTCTTCGATGCCATCATTTCCATAAAAATAGGATAAAGGAACTTCAAAATAGTCACATATTTTTTCGATTTTATCTTTTTTAGGTTCACTCTTGCCATTTTTCCAGTCTGAAAGAGTAGCTGTGGATATGCCAGTTTCTTTGTGAACCCTATATGGGGTCACATTATTTTGTTTTAAAAGTGTTTCAAATTTTTCATACATGTTAAGCCTCCAAAATAAAACGGAAAAATTTCATAAATCAGTATTGACTATGAAAGAAAACCGTGATATATTAGAGATACGAAAGAAAACCGTGATATAAAACGGATTTCGTATCTCGGAAATATGTTTTAATCTAGATGGTAACTTGACTATATCATATTTCCGATATATTTTCAATATTTTATCACGGAAAGGTGGTGCAAAAGTGTACAAAAAATTTGATGAATTATTATCAAAAACAAACAAAACAATTTATAGGGTTGCGAAAGATACTGGAATTGCAACAGCTACTTTATACGATTGGAGAGATGGGATAACCACTCCCAAATTGGATAAACTCAAAATCCTAGCCGATTATTTCGGCGTATCAATCAAATACTTCATAGAGCAGAATACCGGATTAGATGTCCAATAATACGGACAGAACAAGAAGAGAAAGGAGAGTGATAGAGATGAAAGGATATTACAATCAGGAAGATTCAGGAACAGGATTAGAAGTTCCAACCGGAAGGCTAAGTATAGAAGTAAAGAATTTATCAGAATTTCGAGACTTGATAAATCAGGCTTATAAAGAAGCCGAACAACTGAGAATGACAATTGATCGGCTTCATAATTTTGAACTGAATATAGATTTTGGTGTGAAAGAGCCTATTTCACAGGATTCATAGATGCGGCATCTTCAGTAATAAGCATCATCCCAATAAAGTATACAATTGCTTGAATAAATGATTTCATATCAGAAACATCGCGAGCTTCTTGTTTTCGAATGTAGTGGGCTTCATCATTCCCGATCCATGCAGAACGTTCAGCTAAAGTTTTTATATTATCGGCAGAAATGTAGTTTTTAATGCATTGTACCAATGGTTTAGATTTAATTGATTCAGCTTCATCTGGATACTCATGGATAGCATAATCCTTGATAAGGAATTCCAGAGCTTTTCGATATCCAAGACCTGCAATTTCATCGAGACCAGAAGATTCGGCGGCAAGAGCTTGATTATATATTTTATCAAATTGAGGTGACAGCTCAGATATCTTATTATCGAAATCCTGTTTGACAAAACGATTTGGTTCAGAACCAATATAGTTAATTTCGCATGAGTTGCCACTTCCATCAGCAGATACTTCATAAGTACTTATAAATGGAGCATGGCATCCAGTGCAGTAATTCAAAACACATGCGTGTTGGACACAATATCCGACATCATAAGCAAAAGCATATAAAGGGAATGGTGAGATATTTGCTTTGCAAACGGGACAAACATTTGTAGGCTTATATGCTAAAGAAGAGATGTATTCGGACGAAAATTTATTACTTTCAATTTTAATATTGGACATATTAATCATTCCTTTCATAATTTGATAGGAAAATTATATCAAAGAAAATATTTAGAGACAAGTGTGGAGGTAACAGCATGAAATTAACTTACAAAGAATTGGCTTTATTAAACAGAATGATAGGTATTGCTTTAATGAGCGGAAAAATTGAGCTTAATGAAGTTTCAGAATCTGTACATAAGAAAGTAGCAGAGGAAATTGTGAAGAGAAATTCTCCAATGGAAGAATCTGAGTTGATTACTTCGGCATAAGCATTGAGTATTTTTTAGAGTAGCAGTAAAAAATAAGACAAAGAAAAACTGAGAAACGAAAGGAGGAGGACAGTTTGACTATTAGTGAAGCAAACACACCTTTGTCTAAAGGAATACAAAAAATCATAGCTAAAAAGGGATTGAAAAATCTGTATGTAGCAGAAAAAGCGGGATTTACATCACAGGAGCTTAGCGACATGATTAACGGAAGACGATTGATAAAAGCATGTGATGTTCTTAAATTAGCAACGGCACTTGAAGTTGAGGCTGGAGACATCTATGTGGAGGGAATGAAAGGAGAGTGATTGAAATGGCAAAGAAAAATAAAAAGTCCATGTATGATGAAATGGTGGAAAGTTTAGCAACTTTTGTTATTAGAACAGCGGAAAAGGATAATCCAACACCAGCAGAAGTAATGGCAATGGTAGAGATTTCAAAAATGTTGTTTCGAACAATTTAAAAGACCCAAGAATGACTTAGGTCTTTTGACTAATGGCTTGTGTGTTTGTGGTTTGCCAGTGTAGTACCTGCTTTAGATTTAGCAGAAAGCGAGGTGAGAAGAAATGTGGACAGTGATATTTATTATTACAACAGTGATAGCAACGGTCAAATGGTGGATAGAAAGAGTAAAATTCACAGCAATTGTTTATTACATTGTAGAAAAAGGATACACCGAACCAACAAAAGAAGAAATGGAACGGTGTATAGATGTTGCATCGAAGGAAGCTGTAGAAAAATGGTTTAGGAAATGATTTTTCCAATTTCAGTTGGAAGATATTTATTAGCTAGGGAAGTTGTTACACCTTCGGCAACAGCGGAAATGACCTTTAAACTAGCTCCACCTATTTTGGATAAAATTGCTTGGGTATGTGACCATTTTTCTTCGGTGCGAGTGTTGCATAAAAAATCATGACCGAGAGGTTCTAAGCAACAGTCAAAATCTAGTTTCCCCCATGGCTTAGTCGCACATACATCGGATAAAAGACCTGATTTTATGCAATAGCGGACATGATACAAGATTTTGTCGACAGCATATTCAGATAAATAGTCATCGTAATATTTTAATTGGAAACCACTGAAAGAAACAGGTTCATACAGAGTTTCGTATTTTTCTACGGTTAAAAGTATGTTGCGAACACAGGAATAATCTAATTGCATAGTGAAGTTCTCCTTTCATAATACTCGGCATTGGCAGATGTCTGTAATTTAAGTATAGGAGAAAAGAGGAGAAAGAGCAAGAAAGTAAGGTGATGAAAATGGAAGGTACAAGAGGAACAGATTCAGCAGAAGTCATTAAAGTTATAAGAACAACAGCCCTAAAAGGAACTGGAACAAAAGAGGACATGAGTAGAATTGTGACGCAGTATTGGAGTTTAGAAGGAGAGCTTTTGGCGGAGTACGATCCATGCACAAAAGAAAAAGAGTAGTTTCCTACTCAATTTTCTTACGCAAATTTTGTTTTGAATTGTCTATACCGATGATATCAGCATAAAGCTGTTGCTGATTATGACGTTCGATATACCATTGTTGGATAAGTAACTCGATGAGTTTTATTAGCTTTTGAGCTTCATCTGGTTCGATATCAATAATTAGATTGATGTCTTTTTCCATGTGGGCGCCAATATTACCGATGCGACGGAGACCGTCAAGCACAGCCCATTGTTCGGCTGGAATATTTGGTTTTATAGCATCGATTTCATCATATAGATTTTTCTTGGATATTTGGAAGAAATCGCGAATAATTCCCTGCAAACAACGTCTTGATAAAGTTGCAGAGGCTTTGGGACTTAAATTAACAATGGCGCATGCTTCTTCATAATCGTTTCGGACGGCTTTAGGTACATATTCTGGAAATTGCTTAGCCAACGATTTAGGCTGAATCATACAATTTATATTGGAGGTCTTAGCTCCTATACCGTTCGCAGAAATGCTGTAGTTATTGCATTTTGGGCATTTGTGAAAATTGATGCGCAGTGAAGATTCGTGAATATTATCTGAGTAATAAGTTTCGTTATCACTGCAAAATGATGGGAAACGTGAAGAAAGCGTATCCGAGGTTAATGGCATTACAGAATTACAATATGGGCAAGTAAAACTATCTGACATAACAATCATTCCTTTCGTAATTACTCGGACATGGCGGTGTCCTGTGATTACAGTATAGGAGATTTCGGTGGACAACGCAACAAGTACAAACAGCGGTACATACATTTAAGAGAGGTGATATAAATGCAAAAAATAGAAATAGTCTGCATGGTGCGAGTAAATGGTGAAAAGGTACCGCAGGAAAGCATTCCGAGGGAAGAGTTTAACAAAATGCTGGAGAAAAAAATTGATGAAACTATGCAGAATCTATGCTTTGAAAGGATAAGAACCGCTTAGGCGGTAAAGAGGTGAGGACAAGCATGTATAACAAATATAAGGAATTATTTGACCAATATTTAGGCTGGTTGAAGAAATGGTACAAGAGTGATGATTCAATCGAATACCAAAAATACCTTTGCATTACTTGCAATACGTGTAGAGATAGGCTGCAAGGGATGCTGGAGCTAATGAGTGAAACAGGAGAAATCTCACAATCAAAAAGAGATGAAGAGTGGGAAAATGTTAAAAACACATTTTCGACCAAAAACTTATTTGCTTTAGCGATAGTGCATGGAGCCCCTTACAAATTTGAGGGAAGGGGGAAGAGCAAATAAATGAATAGAAACAGGAGGTTAAAGAAGCCATTGAGAATCAGAAAATCGGACAAGTATAAGATAAAAAAGCGAAAAGCATACCGCAGACAAATGGAAAGAGCAGTCATCATGGCAGTCATCATATTAGCGATATTAGTGATCGGAATTACATACAAAATGATGATTTAGGAGGAAATATGAGTAGAAGAAAAGCATTAGAAAACACACGGGCACTCTCGTTTCTAATGAGGTTTGCATCTACAGGAATGATACTTGGAGTATTAATCTTTGATGGATGGATGGTATTAGGCGAGATGATTGCATGGACGGTCGCAGGGGTCATGTGTTGGATGGCTGCATCTGCGTTAGAAAGCTGGTGCAATGCAGCAGAAGAGTTGCTGCAAAGTAACAAGTTAAAGTTTTATTTTTAAAGAAAGCGCCCATAAAAGGTCGGCAAACCTTTGGGCGCTAGTCTAAAAACACAAATTAAGTATAAGAAAAACCAAAGAAAAAGTCAATGCCGGAAAGGAGAGTATATGGAAAATCCGGTTAAGATCGTGAGATATTCGCACGCGATTTCATTTCCGAGTGGAAATACAGCGAATATACAGTGCATGATGGGGACTTACGAAGAAGTAAGGGAAAAAGCGGAGAAAATTGCACAAGAGAACAAAGTAGAAGTGATTAGCATCATATAAAAAAGGTGCATCCTTGGCAGAGGGTGCACCGGTGACTTGCGCCACACGAAAATAAATTCTTTTAATTATTATATCGTTGTCATAGCGCAAAGTCAAGAAATACAAGGGTTTTGCACTAATTTTACAAAGGTAATGAAAGTTTTATACGTCCTTGTAATGGGTATTAACAAATCAGACAAGAGGCTAAATTATGAAGACATACGATAATTATGATTATGAGAAGGCATATAGTAAGCAATTACATGTATTAGAAGAGTGGGAAATAGAACAGGAAGTAAAAAGGTTACTGTCGCAGGATAAAGTGAGCTGCATATACAGAACAACTACGAACAAAGCAAGAAACATTAAAAGCGGAAAAGAATTGCTGGAAGTACAGATCTATCCGAGTTTCAAGCACAGAGAAGATGTTCCAAATACGAGATTGAAGAAAGAGACAAAAGCATCACAGAGAAACTTGAATGATAAAAATGCAAAAAGATATTTGATACGATTGGCGAATATTAATTTTGGATATGGAGATATATGGGCAACTTTTGGGTGGAACAACGATAACCTACCGGAAGACAGGATAAGAGCGAAAAAAGATATAACAAATTTTATAAACAGAATAAAGCGTCGCAGAAAAAAATTAGGAAGAGAAGAGACAAAATATATTTATGTGTTGGCGTTTGACGGATATGCAAGACCACACTTCCACCTACTGATCAGCGGAGACGGGATGGATAGGGATGAGCTGGAGGATTTATGGAAAAAAGGAGAACGAAAAAACACTAGAAGAATTCGGCCGGATGACAAATTTCTATTAACGGGACTTGCAACGTACATATCACAAAACCCACACGGAACGAAGCGGTGGGTATCATCGAAAAATTTGGTGCATCCGAAGCCTCCAAGCAGGAGTTATTCAAAGTTTCGGAGCAAGAAGAAGATTGCGGAAATGGCAATAAACTACCATGTACTGGAAGAACAGATGGAAAAAGCATATCCGGGATATAGATTCTTAGACAGAGAATTATATAGTAATGACAAGAACGGAACATTTTACTTGTATGTAAGAATGATTCGGGATTGAAAGGAGAAAACATGTTCGAAGTAAAGATATACATAGAGACCTCTCTAAAAGGACCATTGAGAGCCGGGACGGGAGAGGGATGGTATGCAGCAGTTATCGAATACCGGAAGAAAAACGGAGAAATTGAAACAAGGGAAGATTTTGTCCGCGAGGAACAGACAACATACCATAAGTCAGTGTTATGTGCTTTCCTAAAATCGTTGAAACGACTGAATAAAGAGTGTGTCCTCGAGGTGCATACAGATTCCACATTTTTGAACAATAATTGCAAAAATGGAAATCTGGAAATGTGGAAAACTAACGGTTGGAAGACGATAAAAGGGGAAAACGTAGCACATAAGGAACTTTGGCAGCAGATTTCTGTAGAACTGGACAAGCATAAAGTAGAATTTGTTTGGGAAAGAAGAAACGAATACAGCTTGCGGATGATGGAACAGGCGAAAACCAGACTAAAAAGTCCGACAAACGCCGAAAAGTCCGAAATCGGAGGGCAATCGCATGGGTAGGAGATGGACAGAAAAAGAGAAGCAATACATCCGAGACAACTGGGGGGGAGTATCGGTAGAAAAAATCGCAGCGCAGCTGAATCGGACTATACCAGCAACAAAAGAAATGGCACGCTTATTGTGTGGTGGAAAAAAGAAAAAGAAGTACACGAAAATACCGCGTAGCGAAGTGTGCCGAAGGAAGCGATGCAAAACATGTATTTACAGGAATACTCGCGGAAGAGGATGTGATTATATTCTAACCGAGGGAAAAAGACGTGGGTGCAGCCCGGAAGACTGTGACAAATACATAGAGGGAAAGAAAAAACCAATAAATAATGACCTTGCATGGGAATGGAGGAGGTAGTATATGGCGAAGAAAGTTGATACAAGCTATCAAGCGCGAATGGATGGTATGGTATATGCACTGCGCTTGTTAGAAAAGGAAGGCTTAGAAGCCTTAAAGAAAGATATTGAGTTCCGTGGAGCGAATTTTGTCCCGCTGGAAATTAACCGAGAAACAATGGTGGAGATCTATGGCATGTTAGCGGCACGAATTACACAGACAATGCTAACAATGGTGCTGGCAACACTAAGAGATTCCAAAGGTTGGGGCGAAAAACGCCTAAAGGATTTTAAAGAGGCGTTTGAAAAAAAGTGTATCGAAGTAGATGCACTGGACCCGAATGGAGAACACTACGCACGCATATCGGACTACGCAAAGATGCTAGAAGAGGAATGCGGAATTAAGATGGATTTAGAAACGATTTTGAAAGTGCAGCAGGATACAGACAAGACAGATAAGAGGCTAAACTGTGAGTGAGGTAGATTATAGTGCATTCGCATTTCCAAAAGCATCTTGGAAAGTGGGAAGTCCAAAGCGGCAGCAGGAAGTGAAAAAGAAGAGATGCAGCAGTAAGAAACGAAAGAAACACAGGAAAAGCATCATGCATCCAAAGGGAATCGGCTATTGTTATCTATGTGCAGCGTTGCATAACGATTATACATACAAACCAACTCAGGAACATCATGTAATGTTTGGATCAGGACAAAGAGAATTGAGTGAAGAATATGGTCTGACCGTGCAACTGTGCCTGAATCATCACAAAGACGGAGTAGAGGCAGCACATAATAACCAAGCGATACGAGAGTTACTGTGCAGGGATGCGCAGGAAGCGTTTATGATGGAGTATCCGGAACTGGAATGGATGCAGATATTTAAAAAGAATTATTTGGAGGCACCAACTCTGTAAAGGGTTGATATATATCACAAAATTGTCAATACCTCCTGGCTGAATGGCTGGGAGGAAAAGGAGGTATTATGGCACTATACAGAAAATTTGTCCGAAGAGGAATGATAACAAACAAACTAATATACAGAGGGCATGAGTTTGTAGAGAGATGGGAAAAAGATGTTGTATTGATGTGCAAAGGAGATACAATCTCAAAACAAGTAAATAATACATTCGATAACCTGAGTGTAAAAGAATTGGAAATCATAGAAAACTTGGGATTTTATACAGATTTTGATTTGGAAGAAAAAATAAGTGAGCTGTCAAATTATGAGGCATTATATGAAGCCGAAGGTGGCAGCAGTAAGGAGAGAAGATGAAACCACAACACGCAGCAATAAAAATGGCAATTATAGAATACATACAAAAACATGGCTATCCACCAACAGTACGAGAGATAGCTAAGATGATAGGATATAAGTCAACATCAAGCGTGCAGGGGCATTTGGTAAAGATGTTCGAGCTTGGTATTTTGGAGACAGACGAAAAACTGGGCGCATCAAGAGCGATAAGAGTCCCAGGATACAAATTCGAAATGAGGTGATAGAGTGATAGCATTAATTCAATTTTTATTATTAATATTTTGGGTATTAGACATAACAAATATGCCGTTCATGGAGATGTTTGACACAACATATCCGATGAATGGGGCGTTTTGGCTGTTGATTTGGATTTTTGTATTGGGGTTTGAAGTTAAAATAAAAAAGAATGATGGAGGATTAAGCATGGAAAGATTGAAAGAATACCACGGCGGAAAAGCTGATGAAGAAACAAAGATGGACAAGATAACAACGGAATTTGCAGAGCATATCTGTGACAATC
>OGUD01000864.1_pt1 | contig 19561 bp, 19 predicted proteins | sample 1573671 | NCBI WGS metagenome assembly OGUD01 (sample SAMEA2582065, study PRJEB24529) | metagenome | biome: Human gut stool | place: China | collected 2011 | reverse complement strand
CGGTCCACCTTCTCCTTAAATTCGTCCTCATTGATACCGAATTCTTTCAGTGTCTTCGGAATATTCAGCTTCTCATTGAATTCATTGATCTTCGCGCAGAGACTGTCGATCAGGGCCTGTCTGGATCTTCCCTCTAATCCCATTCTTCTTGCGATCTCCGCGTAACGCTCAGCTGCGACGGTATCCTTCGCGTTATACTGGATGACATACGGAAGATAGATCGCGTTCGCGCATCCGTGCGGAATATGTCCGGTGGAGAACGCAGCTCCCGTCTTGTGGGCCATAGAGTGAACGATTCCAAGAAGCGCATTAGAGAATGCCATTCCCGCGAGACACTGCGCGTAATGCATCTCCTCTCTCGCATGGGTATTTCCATTGTAAGATGCCGGAAGGTATTCCAGAACCATCTCGATCGCCTGAAGTGCCAGCGGATCCGTAAACGGTCCGTTTAATGTGGAGACGTACGCCTCGATCGCATGGGTCAGGGCATCCATACCAGTATAGGCAACCTGTTTCACCGGAAGTCCCATCACGAGATCCGGATCTACGATCGCAACGTCCGGAGTAATATTAAAGTCAGCCAGCGGATATTTTACGCCTGTCTGATAGTTTGTGATAACAGAGAATGCCGTTACCTCTGTAGCTGTACCGGATGTGGACGGAATCGCCGCGAATCTTGCTTTCTGTCTCAGTTCCGGGAAGCTGAACGGAGTGATCAGGTCTTCAAATGTAGTCTCCGGGTACTCATAGAACGCCCACATCGCCTTCGCCGCATCGATCGGGGAACCGCCGCCCATGGATACGATCCAGTCCGGCTCAAACTTGCGCATCGCTTCCGCGCCTCTCATAACGGTCTCCACCGACGGATCCGGTTCTACGCCCTCAAAGACTTCAACTTCCATTCCGCCGTCTTTTAAGTAATGAACAGCCTTGTCAAGGAATCCCTGGCGTTTCATAGAACCGCCGCCTACTACGAGAAATGCTTTCTTTCCCTTCAGATTTTTCAGTTCTTCCAGACATCCTTTTCCATGATAAATGTCTCTCGGTAATGTAAATCTTGCCATACGTTCTCTTCTCCTTTCACAATTCTGTCATTACAGACAGGGATCTCACGTTTCCGACCTGTGTTTCACAGGTTTTACTAAGAACCAATCACGCTTCGTTTTCCTAAGCTTTATACACATTATACCATTGTTAAATTATTAACGCAAGCATTTTGTTGTTAATTTCATAACATTTTTATATCGTCTAACTTTACTTTTCATGAGCAGTGAATGCGAGATCAAAAATATCTTCCAGCAGAATTCTTTCCCCTTCCTCTAAAATCAAACAATGACTCTCCTCGTCCACTCTCTTTATATGACCAGAGATCGTCCGATATGCTCCGCCGTCCTTCTTTTCATCGGGTACAAAAAAGGTTACGGTAATTTCCGGCCTGGATTCCTGTTTCTCCAATAGCAGCCGCAGCTTCTCATTCAGCTTTTCCTTTTCGTACTCATCCAGCACGATCCGTTTTTCCGTAATACGTTCCGTCTCTTTTAATACTGCGCCAAATCCGGTGAGCGCAGCAAATGGAGCAAACTGGGCTGCCCTGTCCCTCACCGGCATCCGGGTATGCTTTGATTCTCCCGGATATGGAAGATCGATCATATCCCGATATTTCTCCCATGTACTCATGCCCTGTGACCTCCGATCTGGCTGTTCCGCGTTACCGTGGTCGCACCCTCTTCCAGATTCATTCCCTTTAAGACTGCGTTCTTTCCGAACTTTTTCTTGATCTCCAGAACCGCCTGCTGCATCCGTTTTTCCCGCGCTAATTCTTCCTCTTCCTTCTTTTTCTGCTCCACCTGTGTGCCGTAATCGGTAAAGAGATTCAACTGTTCGTACTCCTGCACTTTCTGTTCCGTTCCCTCACAGACCACATGGTTTGCGGAAATCGCGATCCGGCGCACAAGAAGCTTTGGATTCATGATCTCATCGTAGAGCTCCATAACCGCCTCCGTGATCCGTTTCGCGGAGGAAGTTTGCCCGCCAAGATTTCTGGAGCCGTGGGCGTGTTTCGGGATCCGTCTTCCATAACGGTCCGTGGATATCTCCCCGTTGTAGTCCTTTCTGAGTTTTGAATCCGTCAGGTTTTCGATATCGTATCCCACCGTCAAGACCACCTGGTCCGCTGTCAGCTTTTTCTCCACAAGATCCAGAGCCAAAAGGTCCGCCATCTCCCGCACGACGAGCCTTGCCTTCTGGACGGTATATGGACAGGCAAGAACCTGCCCGGATCCGACGCTGTGGTTTTCCGGCTGGTACGCCTTGACATCCGCGATCGTACACGGCTCATACCCCCAGGCATGGTCGATCAGAAGTTCCGCGTTGACACCGAACATCCGGTACAGAAGATCTTCGTTATAATAATCGTTTTCCTTTCCGAGGGAGCATCTGGCGATATCCCCCATCGTGTAGATTCCCCGTTCTTCCAGTTTTTTCGCGTATCCCCGGCCCACACGCCAGAAATCCGTCAGCGGACGGTGTCCCCACAGATATCTCCGGTAACTCATCTCATCCAGTTCCGCGATACGCACTCCGTCCGCGTCAGGTTCGATGTGCTTTGCCATAATATCCATCGCGATCTTTGCAAGGTACAGATTCGTTCCGATCCCCGCAGTCGCCGTAATTCCGGTTTCTTTCTGCACATTCCGGATCATCCGTGTCGTCAGCTCATGCGCCGACATATGGTATGTCTCAAGATAGGAAGTCAGGTCGATAAAGACCTCATCGATCGAATAGGAATGGATATCTTCCGGTGCCACATATTTTAAATAGATCTGGTAAATTTGTGAACTTTTCTCCATATAGTGGGCCATCTGCGGCGGCGCAGCGATAAAATCCAGCGCAAGATCCGGTCTTTTCGTCAGTTCAACCGCATCACAGGAACTTCCCGTGAATTTTCCACCGGGGGCCCGCCGCCTTCTCTCCCGGTTCACCTCTTCCCCCTTCTGCTCCACCTCAAAGAGGCGCGCGCGTCCGGGAATCCCATACGCCTTTAAAGAAGGCGATACCGCAAGGCAGATCGTTTTCGATGTCCGGCTCCGGTCCGCGACGACAAGGTGCGTCGTCATCGGATCCAGTTTTCGATCCACCACCTCAACAGAGGCGTAAAATGACTTCAGATCGATCGCTGCGTAAATTCTGTTTGATCTATCCATCTTGCTCATTCTATCCGCCATAGCCCGTCTCCCTTCCGACATCAATTTCCATTTCCCCCACATACCTTCACAAAATATATGCACTCACTGGCAAGATCAAATTTAAAAAATCCCTATGCGGCCGCGCCGGATCCGCTTCAAACACCTGAATCCGCCCATTATCCGGTCCCCGGTCCTTAAACGCCGGAAACATAAATCCGCAGACCGGCATCCCCGGCTCATAATCTCCGCTCACCGGGCACACCGCACAGATCAGGAACCGGTAAACTTCCTCCGATTCCCAGAGGCTTTCCTTATCCTTTGCCTTTCTCGGAACATCATAATTCCCGTGAAAGAAATAGACCGCATAATCCCCCGACGCCGGATATTTTTCCCCAAACACTTCATAAAAAATATCAAGCAGTGCATCGTTTTTCAGCTCACACTCCCGCAGTGCGCAGAGCAGCTGCCACACACTCCCGGGCTTTTTCTCCTCCCCCGAAAAGACATATTCCTTCAACGCCACATTCGTCTCCGAAAACGGGATCGTCTTCGCGATATCAAGATTCTTCTGCTGATCTGGCAGGGAGAGCTGACGGAAATTCTTATTAAATGTCCCGTCTACAAACCCGTCCCTATCCAGATAAGCCCCTGCAATCCGGTCAAAGCAGTTTCTCTTCAATGTCATTCTTCTCGTAAGCTCCAGCATATCCTCACGGTTGATCTGATTCATATATTTTCTCCGTTTTCTCTGTTATTTAGTCTTAGCTTTTATTCAGTCTTATCTGTCATCTTCCAGCACTCCAAAAAACCTACAGAACCTGTCACCAACATCCCTTACTAATACATAGCCACTAAATGTCTCTGCGGCTTTCCTAATATGGTTTATCTCGATTCCAGACTCAATTCTCTCCCTAAAATCTTATGTTTCCATTATACATTTAGAACATATGTTCGTCAAGTTTTTCTATCTTTTCCTTCTTACAAGACTTACAGGACCTGCTGCCGACAGCCTCTTCCAACTTCATCGCAACAAAAAAGACCCCGCAGAGCATTCACACGCCCCGCAGGATCTCCCCAATTTCTCTTTTCCAAATTTAAATGGAATGCTGTCTCACATACTCCCAGGTATAAGTGCCGCTTTTTCCCTCATCCTCAAGGATAAACGGTGTGATCTCCTTATATCCCTCATCCTCCATCATATTTGCCGCCTCAAGACATGACTCAAGGTTATTTTCAAAATCTACGGAAATATATGGATTCTTGTCGGAATCTCCGTTGCCGTCCTGATCTAAATGTGCAATCGCGTACTGCATATTGGTAACTTCCTTTCTCATAAATATTTTTGATCAACCTGATTATAGCATAGCGCGGATAGGATATCAAGTAAATATCAGTAATTATTCCTGTTTTTATCTTGTCTGTTATTTCCTGTCCTTTCCCTGTTTTCTGTTTCTTCCTAATAAGATGCAGCCTCTGTCCATACGAGTCATTTTTTATCAAAAGATACCGTGAAAATCCTCAAAAACAAAGCCTTTCGTCTTCTTGACAATCCCCAGTGTTCACGCTATAATACAGAGAATGTAAAGCTAAAAATTATAAAGGGTCATTCTGCCCCGAAACAATAAGAAAGGTAAGACGTCATGGCTGATAAGAAACATATTTTAACTTATGCAGGACTGAAAAAATACGAGGATGAGCTTCAGGATCTGAAAGTAAACCGCCGTCGTGAGATTGCCCAGAAGATCAAAGAGGCAAGAGAACAGGGAGACTTATCCGAGAACGCCGAGTACGATGCTGCGAAAGACGAGCAGAGAGATATTGAGTTAAGAATCGAAGAGCTCGAGAAGCTGTTAAAGAACGCGGAGGTCGTTGTTGAGGACGAGGTAAACCTTGACAAGATCAACGTCGGATGTATCGTAAAGGTTTACGATGTCGATTTCGACGAGGAGATGGAATTCAAGCTCGTTGGTTCCACAGAGGCAAACAGCCTTGAGAATAAGATCTCCAACGAGTCCCCGGTCGGACACGCGCTGATCGGAAAACGCGTTGGTGACGTTGTTGACGTTGAGACACAGTCCGGAGTTATCCAGTATAAGGTACTCGATATTAAAAGAGTCGATTGATCGCCGCCGTGTACAGACGGGAAGCTTCCGGGCTGAAAATTCTGTACACGACCGTATCGATCATACACAAAGACTACAGTGAAGGAGAAATAGAAAAGTGGCTGAACAGCAGAATCAGAACAAGAATGCAAATGCAAAAGAGCAGGATATCCACCAGCTCTTAAAGGTGCGCCGCGAGAAGCTTTCTGAGTTACAGACAGAGGGCAGAGACCCGTTCCAGATCACAAAATATGATCAGACAGCTCACAGCGCAGATATCAAGGATCATTACGCAGAATATGACGGAAAGGAAGTTTCCATCGCAGGACGTATTATGTCCAAGCGTGTCATGGGTAAAGCTTCCTTCTGCAACGTCCAGGATCTCAAGGGCAACATCCAGTGCTATGTATGCCGCGATGACCTCGGTGAGGATTCCTACAAAGACTTCAAGAGAATGGATATCGGCGATATCGTCGGCATCAAGGGCTTTGTATTCACAACAAAGATGGGCGAGATCTCTGTTCATGCCCATTCCGTAACACTTCTCTCCAAGAGCTTACAGATCCTTCCGGAGAAGTACCACGGACTTACAAACACAGATACCCGTTACCGTCAGAGATACGTTGACCTGATCATGAACGAGGACGTTAAGAAGACATTCGTTATGCGTTCCAAGATCATCAGCTGCATCCGCAGATACTTAGATGACCTCGGATTCCTTGAGGTCGAGACTCCGATGCTCGTCGCAAACGCAGGCGGTGCTGCCGCGAGACCGTTCGAGACACACTATAACGCTCTCGACGAGGATGTAAAGCTTCGTATCTCCCTTGAGCTCTACTTAAAGAGACTCATCGTCGGCGGTATGGAGCGCGTTTACGAGATCGGCCGTGTATTCCGTAACGAAGGTCTTGATACAAGACACAACCCGGAATTTACTCTTATGGAGTTATATCAGGCATACACGGATTACCAGGGAATGATGGATCTCACAGAGGATATGTTCCGTCATATCGCAAAGCAGATCTGCGGATCCACAACGATTCCGTACGCAGATGTCGAGATCAACCTTGGAAAGCCGTTCGAGCGCCTTACCATGATCGACGCGATCAAAAAATATACCGGTATTGATTTCAATGAGATCACTACGACTGAGAAAGCAAAGAAATTAGCAGATGAGAAGGGCGTTCACTACGAGGATCGTCATGTCCGCGGCGACATCATCAATCTCTTCTTCGAGGAATTCGTTGAGGAGCACCTGATCCAGCCGACCTTCATCACAGACCATCCGATCGAGATCTCCCCGCTTACCAAGAAGAAACCGGGTCACCCGGAGCAGGTTGAGCGTTTCGAGCTCTATATCTATGCCCGTGAGATGTGCAACGCATACTCCGAGTTAAACGACCCGATCGACCAGAGAGAGCGTTTCAAAGCACAGGAAGCAGCACTTGCTGCCGGTGATGACGAGGCAAATACCACTGACGAGGACTTCTTAAATGCCCTTGAGATCGGTATGCCGCCGACCGGTGGTATCGGATACGGTATCGACCGTCTTGTTATGTTATTTACAAACTCCCCGGCGATCCGTGACGTACTGCTCTTCCCGACAATGAAGTCCTTAGATTCCGACAAAAAATCTTCCAAGTCTTCCGTAGCCGCTCCGGCAGCAAAGACTGTTGAGAAGATCGATTTCTCCAACGTTAAGATCGAGCCGATCTTCAAAGAAATGGTTGATTTCGAAACATTCGCAAAATCCGATTTCCGCGCAGTTAAGATTTTAGCCTGTGAAGCGGTACCGAAGTCCAAGAAACTCCTGAAGTTCACATTGGACGACGGAGAGCGCAAGGACCGCGTGATCTTAAGCGGTATTCACGAGTATTACGAGCCGGAAGAGCTAGTTGGAAAGACAGCAATCGCGATTGTGAACCTTCCGCCGAGAAAGATGATGGGAATCGATTCCGAAGGTATGCTGATCTCAGCAGTCCATGAGAAAGATGGCCATGAGGGACTGAACCTCCTGATGGTCGATGACAGAATCCCGGCCGGTGCAAAGTTGTACTAATAACGAAACAATCTACTGTGCCCGGGTGGTTCCTTACGGAGCCGCCTGGGCACATTCTTTTTACATTAAAATACGCATCACATCGCCATTGATCTGATAACGGGAATGTGATGCGTACTTTTTTCATATGAATGTCTCCTGATCGCGGGTTACAGGACCCGCGATTTTACCATTCAGCCGTTCTACTTCGTGATCTGGAAGGACCGGTTGATCGGGGAGGCCAGATAGTTACCGCCAAGGACAACGACTGTCATGGTATAACGTCCCGGTTCTGTCGGCGGAGTTGTGGTGCTGGAGTATGCTCTCCATTTGCTTGTAAATCCGGAGGGATGAAGCGTTTTCTTTTTCATATCTGTATCCTCATGTTTCTCTTTAATTTTTTATTTTTCTTTACTTCTCTTTTTCATCACAAGACCTGCCGCCAGAAGGACCGCGCCTGCGGAGAGCAGGATCCCTACCGGCCACCACAGCTGTCCTGTCTGGGGAAGCTTCTTTTCGTTCTCCACGGTTGTCTCCGTAGATGTCTCTGTTTCACTCTCTGCCGTACTCTCCTCCACTCTGGTTTCCGACTGTGTCTCCGCATCTGTGATCGTCACCGTCTCGTCAGCCGCTGTTGTGATCGTCGGCTTCTTATTCGGAGTCGGATCCCAGTCGTCATCATCGCTGTCATCATAATAACGGGTCGGAGAGGTCGGATTCGATGGATCCGTCGGGTTTGTGGGTTCCGTTGGGTTTGTCGGGTTTTCCGGTTCTTCAATATCACACTTGATATCTGCTTCCGCCGCGGCACCGCCCGCTTCCACGAGAACCGGTGCCGGAATGTAGGTCTTGCCGCCAACGGTCAGCGGATCCCCCGTCACAAGGTAGAGAGCCTCTCCATCCGGAAGATTCCGAAAAAACACATGTTTTCCGCTTCCCGTTCCGGTCCGGTAAGGCTGGGTCCCCTGCGCCTTCACAAAATTTGTCAGAGTGATCGCAGCCTCTCTGGAGCCTCCTCCGGAAACATCCGCGCCGGAAGCCTGAAAATTCTCATTCAGTACATAGACCCCCGCCTGTTTTTCTGCAACCCGATAGAGATATACCGTCATTCCGGCCTGTTCTGTTTTTACATTCAGGCTGCACCGCTGTGCCGCGTAGGACGGATTTTGAAATATCACCATCCATACCGCAAGCACGGCAAAAATAAAGCCCAGGATCTTATTCTTTTTCCGAATTCCTGTCATCTTGGATTCCTTCCTTCTACATCGATTTCTGTATCTGATCTACATGCTTCTTTTTCTCTTCCCTGCTGCTGCCGCTGTGCCCATAAACAGGAGTCCAAGACCCGTGAACATTCCCCGTCCCATTCCGCCTGTGGACGGAACCTTCTTATCGAGGACCGCACCTTCCACGGAGTCATGTTCTCCATCGTTGACCCAGGCTTCGTTAAACAGCTCGTCCCCCTGGATCGCGTCGTCTGTCACGACCGCTTCATAGGTCACTGTAATCGGATTTTCACCCGTCAGATCTTCATAATCGATGATTCCGGTATTAAAGAGGTTTACAAGATCAACCTCAACCCGGAATGCGTTGGAACCACTGGCTGTTACCGTGTAATACCCGGAAGGAACTTCTTTTCCATCCCTGCCCGCAGTCACACGGAGCGTACCGTCGATAAACTTCAGATACCGGTTCATCTCATCGTGGAAGACCATGGTCTCCACAACAGAATCCGGGATCGCATATTTTTCATCTGCTAAAAGGAACTGTCTGGCAATCTCATTGTCGTAGTTGTCCCTGATTACGCTTCCCGCTCTTCCGGCACCGGATGCGCTGTACACGCGGACTGTCTCCGCACCGGACGCACTGTGTACGCGGACTATTCCCGCGCCGGACGCACTATGTACGCGGACTTTGCGAATCTCCCTTGCGGAGTTTGCCGGTGAGGCGTTGGATGCCGTTACAACATAGCGTGCAAGCAGCTTTGGAAGACTGGAGTTCAGTGTAAACTCGATCTTCTTTCCCTGACTTACGGTTCCGATCTCATCCTCGCCGTCTGCCTTTTTATCGATCGGATAACTTGTCGTCTCGTAGATGTCCGCGCCATGAGCCGCCTTGATCTGGAATCCCGTCTCATATCCGCCGGAAGCTACCGATACGATATGACGGTTTTCCGGAAGGTCATCATCTACCTTCGCCACAGCCGCCAACGAAGAAAATGCCATGGCAGCCGTCATCGCAGCAGCGGCTGCGGTGACGGTCATGAAACTTTTCCATGATTTTTTCATGTCTCTACCTCGTTCTCATAACTAGCAACAATCCGAAAAGTCTGAATTACTGTTCTTCTTTCTTTTTCTTACCTGTCACGATCACAGCACCTGCTGCAACTCCCATCAGGGCGATTCCTGCTGCTGTGAAGGCTTTTGTTCCAACTCCACCGGTGGACGGAACATCTGGATCGATGACCGGGCCGTCAACGATATCCTCTTCGCTGTCGTTGACCCATGCACGGTTCTCCACCTTGTCTCCATTGATAACACTGTCTTTTACCGTTGCGTCATAAGATACGACGATCTGTGCCGCATTCTTCAGCTGATCATACGAGATCTGACCATCATTAAACGCTGCCACAAGTCCTACTGTTACCCGGAAAGTCTCACCTTCAAGATCTGTACGCACCATGTAATATTTCTCCGGCAGTTCCACAAGCTTTCCATTATTCATGATTTCGACTTTCAATGTAGCCTGATTAAGAGAAAGATTACTGCTCATCTTATCATGGAATATCAGCTGATAAGACTTCTTTTCTATAATATATGGTCTGTCATCATCTGGTCTGTCGTCATTTGGAGTACGTCTTTTTACCTGCGCTGACAGTGACTGCGGCAGATTGGATTCCAGTGTAAAAGAAATAACATCTCCTGGCCTTGCTGCCTCGATACGGTCCTGACCATCCGCTTTTTTGTCCACCGACGGTTTACTTTCCTTATCGCTGTCCCAGTAAATTCCATCTTTAAAATAAGTGAACGTTTTGATCAGATTGTTTTCATCAATTCCCGTAATGCTCAACGTTCTGGATCCACTTTCATTCGCTGCATCCACCAACTCCTCGATCTTTGCTTTGGATCCATCCGGATTTAATCCGGCATCAATGCCAAAATCTTCAATTCCTGTCACTCTCCAGCAGCCTTCGCTGTTCTCCGGCGCATGATATGTCGCATAAAATTCAATGGTTCCCGGCTCCACCGCCTCAACATAAAAACTGTTTACGCCCATCTCATTGGAGGTCAATACTGGTGAGATCGTTTTCCCGTTTTCTCTCAGATTCACAAGTCCCACAAGTGCATTCACAAATGTGTTTCCAGAGATATCCGCGCGAACGGCCCCTGTATTACTCAGATCCTGAATCACTACTTTGGCGCGCAGATCATCCGTACCGGTTACCTTATTATTCTTAAAACTCAGCACTCCGCCATCCGAGCCGCCGCCAAAATATCCATGAATAGCAAAGCTACAGTCACGGACCGTATTCCCACTGACCATATTTCCAGATTCCGGAACTACAAAATTATCTCCAAAGAATTCAACTGCCTGCTTAAAACCTGAAATTTTACAATTTTTCACATCAAATCCCGGACTGTCAAATAAAATACCATCCGCAAATTGTGAATCTGTTCCCTTAATCGTACAGTTTTCAACATGAAGAGAAAAGCCAGTTCCACCTACTGCGCCATTGTGATTGGAAACCGCTGCTGTAAACTTTCCCTCTTCAGCCGGTACATTTCCAGCATCAATTGTAAGTCCTTTTAAAGTAATATTACTGCCAAACGCGTTAATTCCGCCAGCATCTGAAAGGTTGTCTGCCACTGACGCATTCATCACCTGAATAACGCTGTTTTTCTCTCCCTCAACCGTGATGTTCTTAAAATCTGCCGGAATTGTAAATCGGTCATATGTACCAGACTTTATTTTGATGGTCCACCCATCTTTATTTCCGTTCCCCGAGATCTGATTTATGGCCTCCTGGATATCCCCGGCTCCATCCTTCGCGTCAGCAACCGCTGTCTTTGACTCCAGATCGAGAGTTGCCCCAAAAGCGGTTCCTGAAAATGCTGTCATCGCTGCTGCCGCTGTGCAGACTACTAAAACCTTGTTCATTTTCTTTTTCATTTTCGATTCCCTCCATGTCAATTTACGTCGAAAAAAGCTCCGTTTTCACTTTTTTGTGAACCGGCGCATTTTTTCCATCATTCTTCCGGTTCTGTTACCCGGTGTCCGCGGACAAGGAGCCTGTGGGTATTTACCCCATACGGAGTACAGGTATAAAGCGTCACAAGGTCTTTTCCGTTCTGGACATAAAGTTCTTCCGTCTCTTCCGGAAGTGTTACGAGGATCTGATCCACCTCATACGTGAATGTCTCGTTTAAGACATCCAGAGTGAACCGATCTCCCACTTCCAGTTTGTCCAGGTCAGTGAACAGTTTCGCCTTCACAAGACCGTTATGGGCGGCCAGCACACAATGGGTATTTTCACCGCCCACCGGCAGGCTTGTCCCATACCAGAAACCGGCGCCCGACTGAAGCGCCCGCTCTTCCGTTCCGTGGTAAATGGGAATGTGGACCCCGATCTTCGGAATGTCCACATATCCCATCATCCCTGTTTCCCATGGATCCAGAAGGTGGTCAAGCTCCTCCCGTTCCTCTGCGGGAACCAGAAACTGTTCCTCTTTCTTTGCAAGTCTTTCATTGTACTCTCTGGCCGCCTGGATCATTCCTTCGCAGTCGATCCCCTGAAACCGGTCATACGCCGCGATCGCCTTGTTGAACTGATACTGATAGTACCAGTCACAGATATGCGGGTACAGAAAGATTCCCAGTCCCAAAAGAAACATGACTGCTATGAGGATCCCGCGCCCGGTGAGCCATGAAGGTTTCCTGCCGGAATTACCGGATCCATGCTCCATTTGCATCTACCTGATATCCATCCGGTGTTGTGGTGTTCGCAAGTATTGCGCCAAGTGTTCCCTTGTCGGATGCTGTGTTGAAGTAATACCACTTGCCGTCGATCTCATGCCAGCCGGTGTACATGTGTCCTCTTGTGTTGTCCCGTTATCCTCCGTGAACTCGCCGCCCTCTAAGATCCAACGTCCGGACTTACCAGCTACGTTTGTGGCTTTGCCTCTTGTGGAGGTGCTATAGTCATAATCACTGCCACTGCCGCTTGATCTCCACTTGTAGGTGATCGTGAAGGTCGTTCCATCTTTTCCTACAATATATCCAACCGGGAATTTATCCCAAGTCTGATCGCTGTAACTGCTGCTCTTACCCTTGGATGCAGGAATATCCGCAAGCGTGAGTTTCGTTCCAACCTCAAAGGTCTTTGTAAGTTCTGTCTGACCGTTCTCAGTAAATGTTCCGTTATATGCAGCTGTCTTGTTAAGCTCAATATCCGGATCTGTAGCTGTTGACGCTGTTCCATCAAAGTTATATTTCTTTGCAGCCGGTGTCAGCGTACCAGATGGTTCACCTGACACATCCGCCAACGACACCCCCGGCACAGACCCAACGACCATACAGGCCGTCATGAGTGCTGCCATAACACGTTTTTTCATTCCGCGCTTCTTCATCTCTCTTTTCCTCCTTCTTTGAATCGTGGATCGTAACTGTATCTCTGTCGAACAGTTACTGTGAGTCAATATTTCAATTGCTGCACACAGGATTCTTCTGCCTCTGTATGCTCACAAAGCTCCTCCTTTCCCCCTTGCTCCTTAAAAATTTATAAAAATCACTCCCTAAACTGCATTCTATGTAGCAAAGCTGCCCGGTATTCCTGCGGTTGGAAGTGTTTTTATCAGTATTGTGATCCCCCTGCGTCCTCAGGAATTTTCTTCGCGATATTTCGCTAAAAATGGATCATATAACCGCTTTTCCGCGTCCAGCCGCGCCTGAACTGCCTCCTCATAGGTTGCGAAGCTGCCAAGATTGTAGGACTTTCCCTGAAAGCCAATGGATGCTCTCCATCGGTTGTTTTCTCTTCTGTATACTCCGCGATGACCGGAAGTATTATTGGAAAATGTCTTTCTGCACGCGATCCGCTCCACACAGGTTCCGTCCATAAAATGGATGGTTTTCTTCATATTTACCTTTCTCTGTGCTTCCTGAAGACAGCCGCAGCTTCTTGTGACCCCGGAGCGGAGATTCTCTTTTTGGCAGATGCATTGTTTTCCACAGTCACACTGGCAAAGCCAGTAGTCACTCATCCTGCCCGGACGATCCGCGCGATCACCTTCGGACGATCCACTTTGCTCCATCGTACCTTCCTTTTTTCTGTCAGCTCCGCTGCAGGTCCCAGAACCACAAGCCTGCCGTACCGCTGTCCGGTGAGATCAAGGCGTTTTTCCTGGAGTCGGATCCGTCTCCTGCAGCCACAGTTCTTCGTATGTCCGTTTTTCAGGTGTGAATCTTCTACGGTGCATGTATTCCCGCAGTCCCACTGACACCGCCAATAGGTTTTCGGTTTCCCTGAAATCTTCACTTTTTCAATTACCACGAGACTTCCGTATCGTTTTCCGATCATACATTTTTTCATTCAAAAAAGCCGTCCATGACATAATGTGTATTATGTCATGGACGGCTTGTCTTAGACGATCCTTCATCGTTCTTATATGAAATTTTCATACTTTTTACGCTTTCTAAAGTTAATTTAAAAAAGTATCCGATCTGCGAGTCTGCTTCCAGGACCGCATGTTTTTTTGAAAATCACTCGTCTAATCTGCCTGCAAAAGCTGCTCGCAAGATTTTTTCAAGATTCATGCATTCCACGAATACATTTCTCAATTCCAAAATTCCAGAAATTCCTGTATTTCCGACGAAATTCGACTTTTTCTCCAGGCGAGAAGGACCTCTGTTGTAAAATCAGCATCACTGACCTCACATGCTTTCAGCTTATCAGAAAATTCCAGCATCGAAGTCGGCAGGATCGCGATCCCCATTCCCCGTTCCGCCATCGTAATCGCGGTCCTCGCATCCTCACAGGCAAGATAGATATCGCAGACAAGTCCCGCCTCCTCAAACTTCGAGGCGATATATTTCTGAAACCGGTGGGACAGAATCAGGGGCTGTTCCGAGAGCTCCTGCAGATGGAGCGATGTGCGTCCTTTTAAAAGAGGAAACTCCGGAACTGCCATGGCGAGAAGACGTTCCTCGGCCAGAGTTTTCGTCTCACAGCCCCTTAACGTAATTGGCGTGCGCAGGGTCGTGAGGTCAAGGATCCGGTTCTCAAGCTGATCCCTCATCGTGAATGTGGATCCCTCGTGGATATCAAAATGGATATTGGGATGGCTTTTTGCAAAACGCATCAGGTAATGGGACATCATGGACACGGTGGACGGAGTCATTCCGATATGGATCGTCGCCGCCTGACTTGATTTTATGACCTCCCGCTTCGTTACCTCCGAGAGCATCAGGATCTTTCCCGCCTGTTCGTAGAGCGTTTTTCCCGCCTCCGTCAGTGTGATATGCTTCATACCGCGGATAAAAAGCGGCACCTGAAGTTCCTCCTCCAGCATTTTCATCTGGTAGCTTAACGGCGGCTGTGTCATATGAAGCTCCCTCGCCGCCCCACTGATGGTTCCGGCGTCAACGATGGCCCGGAAATATTCTAACTGTCTGATCTCCATAATCTCTCCTTCTGACCGGTGATCTGCAGACCTCCACTCCCGCAACAGTACGAATTGCGGGATCCTGATCCCGGATCATAACAATCATGGTCTGAATGTAAAAATTCTCTTGTATTATATAATTTTTATTGTATTTCTATACAAAAACAATAATTTACATATATTATAGGGGATGCTATACTTGAACCGCAAGAAAAAATTTAGAAAGGATCAAATCGTTACAGGAAATCTGTTACAGTACACGGGCACTCCATGCCCGCGCACTGTAACAGGATTTTGCCGATGCTTCGCATTCCGAATCGGCAAAATCCGCGGTCATAACGGTATCATACGGAATTTTCAGTTCAGAAAATTCCTACCCATGAAAAGTAACGGAAAGCTACCATACATATGAAACGTATTGATTTTGAAAACGGAACCATAACGGGCAATATCCTCGGAGCCGCGCTCCCCATGCTGATTGCCCAGATCTTAAACCTTCTATATAATATCGTGGACCGCATCTACATCGCGCGGATCCCGGAGATCGGAACAGCCGCTCTCGGCGCGGTCGGCTTATGCTTTCCGATCATTGTCATCATCACAGCCTTCAGCAATCTCTTTGGAACCGGCGGTGCACCGCTCTTCTCGATCTTCCGCGGGAAAAAGGACCCTGACACAGCAAGGCGCATTATGAACACTTCTTTTACAATGCTCTGTGTCTGCGCGGTGATCCTGATGGCGGTCGGCTTCCTCTTTGCCCGCCCGATCCTGATCCTCTTCGGCGCTTCCGCTGATGCTATCGTTTACGCTTATCCGTATATGATGCTCTATCTGATCGGAACCCTGCCGTCAATGATCGCGGTCGGCATGAACCCGTTTATCAACGCCCAGGGCTACTCCAGCATCGGCATGTTATCCGTCGCGATCGGTGCCGGAACAAACCTGGTGCTTGATCCGCTCTTTATTTTTGCCCTCGGACTCGGTGTCCGCGGCGCGGCCATCGCCACCGTGATCTCCCAGTGCCTGTCCGCCGCCTTCGTCCTGTTTTTCCTCACGAAAAAATCCGAGTTAAAGCTGCGGTTCCTTCATAAAAATGAGATCCCGGAATGTACCGGACATGCGAAAAATATCCTCAGCCTCGGCGCGGCCGGATTTATCATGCAGCTAACAAACAGCCTCGTGACGATCTGCTGCAACAATATCCTTTCCGTCACCAGCGGCGATATCTATATCTCTGTCATGACCATCATCTCCAGTGTGCGCCAGCTTGTCGAGACACCGATTCACGCCATGGTAGAGGGAACTTCCCCGATCCTGAGCTACAACTATGGTGCCCGCAGACCGGGACGCGTGCGGAAATCCATTCTGATCATGAGTCTCCTCGTTTTCGGTTACACGGCCGTCATGTGGAGCATGATCATCCTCATCCCGGAAACGCTGATCCGTATTTTCAGCTCGGACGCGGCGCTGATCCAGGATGCGGTTCCTGCGCTGAACATGTATTTTGCAGCTTTTATCTTTATGGACCTCCAGTACATCGGTCAGGCGGTATTTAAATCCCTGAATAAGAAGGTCTTTGCGATCTTCTTCTCCCTGCTCCGCAAGGTATTCATCGTTGTACCGCTGACCTACTTTCTCCCCTACGTCATGCATATGGGAACCGACGGCGTATTCCTCGCTGAGCCGGTCTCCAATGTCATCGGCGGAACCGCCTGCATTCTCACGATGCTGATCACGATCATGCCTGAGCTGAAACGGATCGAGGTTGAGAACCGCAGGGCGGAATAAAAGCTTAAAGCGTTTTTTGCAAAAAAATAGAAGTTCCTCGCGGAGCTTCTATTTTTTTCTGATCTTCGCCACAAAAAATCCCTCAAACAATTCATCCGGTCCCACGAGAAGCGTCCCCGGCATCGCGTTCGGAAGTAACGGAAGTTCCTTCTTCCACTCTTCCCCGATCGGCACAAGTTCCCCACCCGCGCTCTTTAACACGCGCTTTAAGCTTCAGCGCTTTTTTTAACAGTTCTTCCTGCGTTCTTGCGGATCTTTCCACAAGTTCCTTTGAGATTTTTGTCCGGCAGACACCGTCCCGCACTTCTACGGTTCCGCTTCCGCTGCAGGGCGCGTCTAAGAGGATCCGGTCGAAGGAAAAGAAATCATCAAGCTTTCTTGCGTCCTCCACCATCACGTAGGTTCCGGATGCCCCCTGCTTTTCCAGATTGTATTTTAACTTTTCCGACCGCGCCTTATTCTTCTCGCAGGCCGTGATCTGCGCCTGATTTCCCGTCATCGCCGCCATCTGGGTCGTCTTTCCGCCCGGAGCGGCAGCCATATCGAGGACGGACTCTCCCGCCTTTGGACCGAGAAACAGCGGCGGCAGCATGGAGGAAAGGCTCTGGAGATAGATTCCGCCTTCCTTATAGATCGGAAGTTCCTGGATCTCCGGCTCCCTTGCACCCTCGATGATCATCGCGTCCTCATACCATGATACATTTTTAAACGCGATCCCGGCACCGGTAAGTGCCTGCTCCACCGAGTTCCGGTCCGCCTTTAGGGGATTGACCCGGAGTGTCACCGGGCGTCTCGCCTGATATCCCGCGAGGATCTTCGCGAAAGCTTCCTCTCCATACTGTTTTTTCAACATCTCTTCCAGAAATCCCGGAATCATCTGTTCCATAACCTGCTCCTTATCGATCTTTTCTTATCTCTTATCACAATTCACAAAAATATGTAACGATTCAGTACCTTCACAGTTACGCGCAGACCTGCTGAGCAGTTACCTTTCTGCACTTTAACACTTAAAGTTAAAGACATTGAGTCCTGTCTCCTCATCTTTTACACGATCCACAACTCCGTCAATCACCGTAATCACCATCTCGCAGGTCGCTCCGATAATGCCATGACTTAAATGCCCGCCGTACACATTGCCCTTCGCGTCGGCTGCCGCCGCGTGGATGTGGCTGTAATACTTGCCGTCCATCGTGTTGATGGTTCCTGTGAAAGAAACGATTTCAAACATTCCCTCGAAATCATTTCCCATAAACTGACGCCTTTCCAGATCATAAATTCCTACGGTCATGGAAGAAAATGTACCTAATGCGCTGACGCTCGCAAGCTTCACATCCTCAAGCATCGCGATGCGCTTCATCTTCTCAAGAACGTCCTCACCCTGATCGATCCTTGCTACGATCGTATTTCCAAATCTACGGTATTCCATCATTACCTCCTTCTATGCGCACCTACACCTCCCTGCCTGCAGACCTTCGCCCTACTGCAGGATTGTGTTTTCCGGTGTGCAAAACAACATTCATTTTTTATGGTCTGTCTTTTATTATAAGACAAATTTTGTATACACGCAACACTCACAGAGCTTACAACTTCTATCTGAAACTCACCTCTGAAACTCTTATCGAATTCCGCAATCAGCTTCTACCCGGCGCACATGCTGCAAAAGAACCATATCCCCGGCATTACACTCTCTTATAATCCGGTGCCACCGCGCACCCGATTCCCATTCCACCCGGTCCGATATGACAGGATACGCCGAGGGACAGATTATCGTAGAGAAGCGGAACGCCCGGAAATGCCTCCCTGATCTCCTCGACCCATGCCGCATTCTCCTCGTCCGTTCCGCTGGAGGCCGCCAGAAGGTGAAGGGCGCCGTCATTTAACGCGTCCTGAAAGTTATCCCGGATCTCTGCCTGCATGGCCTCGATGGCCGCCTTCTTTGCTTTTACGATCCCGTGACATTTCTTAAAGGAGTCCAGCTTTCCTGTCTGCAGCTTCAGGATCGGCTTGATATTAAACACAGATCCCAACGCCGCTGCCGCTGGTGTCACTCTTCCGCCTTTCTTTAAGCACTCCAGCGTCTGGAGCGCGATATAGATCATCATCCGGTCTCCCGCCCTTTCAAGAAGATCACGGATCTGTTCTGCCTCATATCCCTTTTCGATCATATCCAACGTATCTAATACCATCTGGTGGAGCGGAGCCGCAACCTGTCCGTCATCTACAACGAGAACACGCCCCTCATACGCTTCATCCTTCGCCAACATCATCGCCGTCTCGTAGGAACCGCTGAGACCGCTGCTGATCGGCATATAAAGAATCTTTTCAAACTGCTCCAGCGCCTTATCCCAGATTTCCATCACCGCAGTCGGGGATGGCTGGGACGTCGTAATATCCGCCCCGGCCGCCAGCTTCTCAAAAAAAAGTTCGCGGGACAGTGTAACGCTCTCATAAAAACACTCCCCATCGATGTAAAACGGCATCGGCAGGACAAAAATCCCAAGTTTTTCCGCCTCTTCCTGGCTGATGCTGCTGTGACTGTCTGTTACGATTCCAATCTTCTTCATATAGGTATTTCCTCTTTCATTCTCTGATCCGACGCAGCCGGATTCCTGTAAAATCAAATCATTTTTGTCTAAAATATTTTGAACATCTAAATATCGTAACATTTTCATTCTTTCCAGTCAATAGGGTGGACGCAAAAAAATGACAGATTGTCACTATTGTAAATTGTAAACAAGTGAAAACACGCTTCGCGAGTTTCCCCTTGTTATCGCGACAGTCGCCAAG
>OGUD01000861.1_pt1 | contig 19751 bp, 41 predicted proteins | sample 1573671 | NCBI WGS metagenome assembly OGUD01 (sample SAMEA2582065, study PRJEB24529) | metagenome | biome: Human gut stool | place: China | collected 2011 | reverse complement strand
ATCTTATATACATTCTCTCCAAATGATCCTATATTTGAAATAACATAAACATATCCTGATTTAGTTAATTGAGCCATTGAAGTAGCTCTATCTTTAGCACTCTTAGCTTGTTCTAATTCTTTATTTAAAGCTTCTATTTGCTCTTGTAATTTTGCTAATTCTTCTCCATGAACAGATTTTAATTTAGCTTCAGCTCTTTCTAAGGCTTTTCTAGTTCTCTCTTCTTCTTTCTCAGCTTCTAATCTAGCTCTTTCTAATTCTTTTTGAGCTCTTTCTTCTTCTCTCATCTGTTCTTTTATTCTTCTTTGTTCCTCTTTTTCTGTCTCTAAAACTTTATAATATTCATATGTTAAATGTAATTCCTCTATTTTTAAATCTCTGTATTCTTCTATGATTCTACAATGGAAATGGAGTATCATTTTATTTATACTTTCAAATGATTTATTAATTCTATTTTCCATTACATGCACATTATTAAATTTAACTTTTGCTATAGCTGAGTCACTTTCACCATTAAAAGCTCTTAAAGCTAATTTTAAAATATTGTCTGTAACTTTTTTTCCTTCTTGTTTAGAGTTATTTACCTTCCATTCAGTTTCACATATAGCAGCTTCTTTATTTTTAATTAATTCTTTTTGCTCTTGCTTTACATCTTCTAAAGCTTCATTATATTTCTCACTCTTTTCATAATCATACTGAAATTCATAAAATCCATAATCTAATAAATCATTCTCTTCAGACAATAAAGCTATCTCTTTTTCTAGTTCAGCTTTCTTTAACTGTAATTGATTTTGGTCTGTATTTAGATTAGAAATAGTAGTCTTTAAATCTTCAATATTTTTATTAAGATTTCTCTTCTCTTCCTCTACATCAATAATTCCTTCATATTTTTGATTGATCTCAGTTTTCCAAATTTCTAAATCATTTAATTTGTCTAATAACTCTTTATTTTTCTTTTTTAAAGAGTTTATGATAAATACAGGAATAAATAATAGTAAAGCCCATGGTCCTACTAAATTTACTATAATTAAAACTGCTATGACTCCAAATACTAATTCAAATGTTATTATTGATTTTCCATTTTTTTTACCATCACTTATATTAGGTTTATTGCTTTTTAAATCCATACATCTCTCCCCTACTAAATCAAATCATACTATTTAATATAGCTACTTTTAATTTTTCAATATAATATAAATACTCTAAAAGTTGGGCTTGATAATTAGTTCCAAATCTAAATTCAGTCTGCATTTTAAAGTTATAGTATTCTTGTTGTTTTGAGTAGTTACTTTGAAGAATTAAGTTAATAACACTATCACAATAGTTTTTCCAAGTCATAAATTTATTATATGAAATATTTATTTCGTTTTTTAATTTTTCTCCTGCACTTGTTACATCATTCAAAGCATTAAAATATATTTTCCCTATACCAGTCATTTATTTTCACTAATCTCCTTATTATAATTTTCCTTCATCTGTTTGAATGAATTTTCTATTTCAGTTTCAGAATGAATTAAGGTTCCATTAGGTAAAGTTATCTTTAATCGTTTCATAAAAGGCATAAAAAGATAAATTAATAAAACTATAAAAATAATATCATTTTTAGTAAGATTTTTTATGTCAAATTTAGAATTCCAATTAAAAAAAGTATGTAAAAGTAAATAGACAAATGTCATTATATACCAACATTTTATATTAATTAATTTATCAATATGAAATTGTTGCTTTAAATGTAGATAGCAATATATAATCCACCCCATAAATTTCTCCTTAAAAATTGATTTTTTAATTTTTATATAATTTAAAAATAAATAATTAAGCCTTTATTTGTTAGTGTTAAAAAAGAGCTACTTACTAGCTCTCTTCAATCAATTCAAATCTATATTTTTGCTCTACATTGGGATATTTTACTCTATCTACTTCAGAAGCAAACATATCATAAGGTCTAGCATAAATTTTATATTCTCCATATAAAGCTTGATATATAACTAATTTTTCTCCAGTTTCAGTATGTTCAGCTATATGTAGAACTTTATAATTTTTATTTTTAAAATGTCTATATATTCTATTTGTTAGTATCTCTCTCATATTTTTTTCACCTTTTATCTTCTTAATATAATAATTATATATTATTCTAATAGCTTTTTCAAGAATAAAATATTTATATTAAAAATAAAAAAAATATTTTAAAAAATAACTTGATTTAATTTTATAAATAATTTATAATTAAATTGTACGGAATAACCGACATTTTTTAAAAAAAGGAGGATATAATGAAAGAGCAAACAACTGGTGAAGCTTTATATGCTAAGATAAAAAAATCTCTAAGAGATTCAAAAGTTTCACATAAGGAAATAGCAGACGAGCTAGAAATTACGCCGATTGCTTTCTCTACTCAGTTAAGAACATTATTAGAGAAAGGAAATATTAATACTAAAACTCTTGAAGTTATTGAAAAGAAAACAGGAGTTAAATTTTTTAATATTTAATTTTTTTTACACTTAAGTGTCGAAAAAAACGACAATTTAAGATTAATACTTTTACCATTAGTAAAAATACTAACAGTAAATCTCCTTTAGTAAAAACACTAATGGTACCTTTAGTAAAAATACTAATGGCACCGTTAGTAAAAATACTAAATAAACTATACTAATATAACTATACTAAATAAAACTATAAGAGAGAAAAGAAATTTCTAGAAAGGAGGAAAAATTGAATAATAAAACTTTTTGGGATGCTGTAAGAGATTTACCAGGAGCATTATTTAAAACTTATTCTGTTATAAATAGGTTAGCTGATAATGAAGTAGGTTATTGTTTCTCAAAAAATGCAACTATCAGTGAGAAAATGGGAGGAAAACATACAACATTGGTAAGTGCTGATATCTCAAAATTAATAGAAAAAGGATACCTTTTTTCACTAGAAATTAAAAAAGGCTTTATAGTTGTTGAGAGAAGATTATACACTGCTGAAAATTATAAGCAATATTTAGAAGATAAAAAGAACATAGATAATTTAATTCCTACTGAAATAGTAAAAAAAGATGGAATTATTTTCTTTACAAATGAAAGATTGATAGAAAGTCAAATTAGAACTGAAAAAGATGTAGTTCCCTCTGCTCCTAAAAGTATGAATATTGATGGAGCTTACTATCAAAGTATTAGATTACTAATAGGACATACTAGCTTAAAGTATGAGCAAGTAGGAAAATTAGGAAAACCTATAGAAAGAATAAAAGCAGTTGTTGAATTTGCTAAGAAATATGGCAAAGGAGATGGTTGGATTTACAATGCTATTAAAGATGATTACTCGCTTGATGATACTTATTTAAAAAATAAAGAAGAAAAAAATATTAAAATTATTGAAGAAAACAAAAAAATTGAAGATAACTTATTTAAAAATATTGTTTAAATATTTTACCTATGGAGGAATTTACTTATGACAGTTATTGAATTTTTGGACCAAAAAGGTTATCACTATAAAATTAAAGGAAAAGAAGCTATTCTTGATATTTGTCCTTTCTGTAAGCATCCACATAGTAAGGATAGATTTTCTGTAAATCTTGAAACAGGAGCTTATATATGTAATAGACAAGATAGTTGTGGAGCTAGAGGAGTATTTAAACTAGATAACATTGAGAAAAAAAGTATTTTAGAAGATGAAAAAAAGATACTTGAATTTACAAAAGATGACTTCACTACTTTAACTTCCATTCAAAAAAAATATTTAGAAGGCAGAGGAATATCTTATGAAACTTGTAAATATGCAAGAGTTCTAAGCAAAAATGGTGCTATATGTTTTTTTAATACTAATAAAAATGGAAAAATTGTAGGTGTTAAATATAGAACTATTCCTAAAGATGGAGAAAAGAAAAAGATATGGGCTCATCCAGGAAGTGAAATGACACTATTAAATTGGGATAAAGTGCCTAAAGATACTGATACTTTATACATTGTTGAAGGCGAAATAGATATGCTTTCCTTACTTGAAATAGGTATAAAAAATGTAGTGTCAGTTCCTAATGGGGCAGGGTCAACAGATTGGATTGAGATTCATTATGAGTGGCTACAAAAGTTTAAAAAACTTATTCTGATGTTAGATAATGACAAAGCAGGAGAAGAGGGAATAAAGCATATTATAAAGCGTCTGAAAGGGTCAAATAATTCTTTATATAAAGTTGATATGATTTTTTATAAGGATGCAAATGAAATTCTATGTGATGAAGATGGTAGAACCAAATTAAAAAACATTCTTAATAATCTTGTCGAAATAGAAGAAAAACAAGTAGAAGACATAACAAATTACAGTGGACAAATTAAAGATAAAAGTTTTTCACTTGGAGATAGAGCTTTAAATGCTCTTACAGGTGGAGGACAGTATGGAGCTGTATTTGTTGTAACAGGAAATCCTGGAAGTGGAAAGTCAATTTTATTAAATAATGTCATGTGCAATCTTATTAATGATGGACACAAAATATTTACAATGCAAGGAGAATTTACACCAGCTAAATTTAAGCAAAATATGATGAGAATACTATCAAGACCAGAGCAAATAGAAACTTACTATAACAAATTTAAAAATAAAGAATATGGAATAGTAAAATCTGATATTGAAGAAAAAATTGATAAATGGTTAAGAGGAAAATTATTCATTCACACATCACAGGTTCCTACAAAAACAGAACTTTTAGGAGCTATGGAATATAGCTTTAAAAAGCATGGTGTAAGAATATTTGTAATTGATAACTTAATGACAATAAATTTAGAGAGTAACAGTTCTGATAAGTATGAAAAGCAAAAGGAATTGTTCCTAGAATTACAAGATTTTGCTAAGAAAAAGCAAGTTCTAATATTTGTAGTAGCACATCCTAGAAAAAATAGTATTGCAGCATTAGATGAAGCAGATATGGGAGTAGTATCAGGAACTTCAGATATTATGAATCTAGCAAACTATGGAGTGTTTCTAAAAAGACTTTCTGATAAAGAGATGGAAAAACTTAATGAACAGGGAATATATGCTACTGTTGGAGCTAAAAATCTAAAGGATAGAGAGTATGGAGATATAAACTTAAAAGCTTATTGGAGCTATGAACCTAGAACTTCAAGATTTGTAGATTATAAATATCCAGAAGAGAGTAAGAATAAAAAATATTCTTGGGAGATAACTTTAGAAAAAGTTCCACTTCCTTTTGTAGGTGAATAGCATGGATAAAAAAGACAAGGAAAGAGTTTTAAATTCATATAGAAAAGGATTAGAACTTGTTAATCTTAATAAGGTGAAGTTATTAAAAGAAGATACAACTTTTAAATATAAAAATTATGAATATCATGTTAAAGCTGGAACTTATGTTATTGATGATACAGATGAGAATATAGCTAAATTTTTATATATTAATAAATTAATTGATAAGCTAGTTCAAGAAAAGGAATTAACTCTTAGAGAGGTGTATTACTGTGCTAATGGAACTGTTAGAGAAAAAGCGAGAAACAATGAATAACCCAGAAGTTATATTACAAGATAGTATTAAAATAAAAAAAATTAAGGAGAAAGAAATGGATACAAGAGAAGATATAAGAGTTACACTAAAAACATTAAAAAGAATTTATAACTTAGATATCAAAGTAGCTGTAAATAATATAAAAGAGGGAGAAGATGAGATAAAAAATATCATTGAACTACTAGGGAAAACAGAAGCTGATAAATATTTAATTCAAGAGAATAATCGTCTAAAAACTGAAAATAATAAATTTTCAAATAAAAATAAAGAACTGTTAGAAGAAAATATTATTTTAAAAGAAAATAATAAATCACATACTGAAACTATTAATAGAATGAGTAAAAGTATTGAAAACTTAAGTAATAAAAAATCATTTTTAGGAGGATTTCTTTAATGGGAAGAGGAAAAAGTAGTGCTAAAAAAAGAGCTAAAAAAAATAAAGAAAAAAATTTAGCTAATTTAGAAAAAATAAAAGAAATAGGATTATCTAAACAAGAGGTAAAAGAAAAGGTGAATCCTGAAGAAATGAACACTATAAATTGGACTAAAAGATTAAAAAAGAGAGGTCCATTACCAAATTTTATATAAAAGGAGAATAAAGATGGAGTATATTAAACAATCAACAAGTACAGTAGAAGCAGTAAAGTATGATGGTAACTTAATGTTACTAATGCAATTTGTAAAAAAAATGGTAGAAGATGAAAAAAGTATTACTTATGATGAAAAAGAGTTTTCTATTGAAGATTCAGTAACTAAAGAAGATATTAAGTTTAAAGTAGTATCTCTTAGATGTTTTCATAAAAAATGGCAAGTATTAGTAATTCCGTATAGCCATTACTTAGTGTTCTCACAAAATAAATTTAAAGTAATTGACCCTGAAAAATTTGAAAGTGAATGGGAGAAAGTAGAATAGTATGTACAAAGATTTTTTGGAAAATAGGTCTGTTTTTTCAGATAGACAAGAGAGTGAGTTAGTAAAAGCTAGAAAACAAATTAAAAATATACTAATAACTTGCTTACTGAAAAATATTAAGTTTTCTAAAAGAGAAGGACAGGTATATACTATGTTCTATTATAAAAATTTAACTCATAAAGAAATTTCCAAAAAACTTAATATCAGTTATCAAGCTAGTAGAAACTATCTATTTAAAGCCAATAAAAAATTACATAAAGTTTTAAAGGTTTTAGAGGAGAATAAGAATGAGAGATGAGTTAGAAAAACTATATAAAAGGTTACCCAAAGAGAAAACTTTTATATTTCATTCAAAGCAAGAAAGAATAAAATTTAATCCTAAAATGATTCTTTTAAATGAATTAGAATCTCTTGGGAAAATAAATATGCAACTATTGGAAAATAGTTTAAAAAATGAATTTAAAATTATTATTAAAAAAAAAATAAAAAGGGTATTATCTGCGAAATAATACCCTGAAATGTGGGGTATGCTACCCTACAACGTCTTAAGGATAGTATACCTCATAAACTTATAAAAAGCAATAAAAAGTTATGCAACTTTTTTGTAAGTGGAGGAAATATGCTAGGTAAAAATAGTAAAAAAGTTAAGAAAAATCTTTGTTTAAATAAAGAATTGATAATCGAGTTACAAGTAAAAATGGTAAAACAAGGTGTTAAAACTTCTTTAAGTAATATGATAGATGCCATTATATTAGATTATGATAAAAAAAATTTATCATTAACTTATTTGAAATATCAAGAATTTTTAAGAGAGGAGAAAGAAGAATGATGTTTATTTTTGGAAATGTTCCATCATCTAAAAATAGTAAACAGTGGACAGGGAAATGTCTTATGTCATCTAAAACTGTAAAAAAATATATGGATAAATTTTCTTATCAATTTAATTCTTTAGAAAATAAGAAAAAATTTAAAGAAATGATAAAAGATAAAGAAAAACCATATAAAATTGGATTCTACTTTATTAGAGATAGTCAAAGAAAATTTGACTATATAAATATAGCTCAAATAATACAGGATCTAATGGTTAAGTATGAGTGGATAGAAGATGATAATTGTACTGAACTTGTTCCTGTGTTCTTGGGATATAAAGTAGATAAAGAAAATCCAGGAGTAAAAATAGAAGTACTTTAATAAAAAATTAATATAAAACAAAATAAGGAGAGTAAAAAAATGAATGTAACAAATTTAAAAATAAGAAAAGTAGAAAGAAAAAACATACTAGTAGGATTTGCAGAAGTAGAGTTAGATAGCTGTTTAGTAATACATGGTATTAGAATTTTGGAAGGTAAGAATGGATATTTTATAGGAATGCCTAATAAGAAAAATAAAAAAGATAAATACTTAGATATTGTACACCCTTCTAATACAGAGTTTAGAAATAAATTAACAAAAATAATTATTGATGAATTTAATAAAAAAGGAGCTGAGGCTATAAATGAAAACTAAAATTGCTTGTGGAGTATTAGCTCTTACTTGTGTTTTAGCAGGCTTGAGTGGATATACAGTTGAAACGGGAGAGGTTGCTGTCCTCTCTCAATTTGGGAAAGTTTATGGAACAGCTGAAGAAGGAATGCATTTTAGACTTCCTTTAATTCAAACTTATACAAAACTTATAGTAAGAAATACAAACTATGATTTTAATCAGATGAGTGTATCTACTAAAGATATGCAAAGCATTCTCTTAGATTTAAAAATTCAGCTAACTATTAAAGATGCTGAAAATGTTTATAAAGCTTTTAAAACTAGATATGAGGAAGACCTTATTAGACCTCGTGTAAATGAAATTGTTCAAGCTAGTATTTCTAAATATACAATAGAAGAATTTATTTCTAAAAGACAAGAATTAAGTACATTAGTGTTTAAAGAATTACAAGATGAATTTATTAAATATGGATTTGAAGTAACTAATGTTTCTATTGTTAACCATGATTTTAGCCTTGAATATGAGAAAGCAGTAGAAGCTAAAAAAATAGCTGAACAAAAGGTTGAAACTGCTCAATTTGAACAAGAAAAATTAAAAGTAGAAGCAGAAAAAAGAATTGAACTTGAGCAATTAGAGCAAGAAAAAAGAATTGTAGAAGCAGAAAATAAAATTAAATTAGCAACATATGAATATCAAGAAAGAGAATTAAGAGCAAAAGCTAATAAGATAGAGGCAGAATCTCTTAGTCCTAATCTACTTAAAAAAATGGAAATTGAAAAATGGGATGGAAAACTTCCTCAGGTTGTAGGAAATGGAACTCTTCCAGTTATAAATATGAAATAGGGTGATTTAATGGAAAATATCAAAATTATAGAAGTAAAAAGGGTTAAAGTAGTAAAGTTATCAGATGAGGTTATTCTTCCAAAATATGAAACATTTGGAGCGGCAGGAATGGATGTTAGAGCTAATATAAAAGAACCTATAACATTAAATTCACTAGATAGAGTTCTAATCCCTTTAGGATTAAAATTAGAGATTCCAGATGGATATGAGATACAAGTTAGACCTAGAAGTGGTCTAGCACTAAAGCATGGAATAGGAATGGTTAACTCTATAGGTACTATTGATAGTGATTATAGAGGAGAAATAGGAGCTATTCTTGTTAATTTAAGTAAAGAACCTTATACTATTAAGCCACAGGAAAGAATAGGACAACTTATTTTAAATAAAGTGGAACACATTAGTTGGGAAGTTGTAGAAAAATTAAATGAAACTGAAAGAGGAACAGGTGGTTTTGGCCACACTGGGAAGTAAGGAGTTAGTATGAAACTTAGATGTATAATTCCTTTTGAATTTGAAGCTATTGAGTTTGCTGAAGAGAATATTTCAGAGATACGTAATATGTTTCCAGATAAGAAAATACATATTAACTATAAAAAAAGAATACCTGAAATAACAATAGGAACTGGAGCTTTAAAGAAAAGAGTTGAATTAGGAAAATACATAATTAAAGATAAAAATGGAAAGCTTTATATATTATCAAAAGAAAATTTTGAAAAAGAATTTAAAATTATAAATTAAAATTAGTAGGAACTAGTAGGAGGTAGTAGGAATGAGAAAGCAATTTCTAACAATTAAGGCTGTAGAAATAGAAGAAATGAGTAGGAAAGAATATTGTGATAGTAGAGGTTGGGAATTACCAACTAATGAAAATGGAGAAGAGAGAGTATTTAAAGTATTCTATGAAGATGGCTATATTTCTATGTGTCCTAAAGATAGATTTTTAGAGCAAGCATATGAAATAGAAAATAATAAGATTCCAAGTAAATTAGTAGAAGATTTTATTACTGAAAAAAATATCTATACTAAAATTTTATTTGGTAAGAAAACGACTATAATGGAATATAAACTAGCTAATGGATTTACAGGTATAGAATCAACTTCTAGTGTAGATGATAAAAACTATTCAGAGGAAATAGGAGCTAAAATTTTATTAGATAGAGTTAAAAATCAGATATGGTATGGGCTTGGATTTGCTTTAGGAATGGCAAATAAAAAATAAGGAGTTAATATAAATGAGTGGAAAATTTGAAAGAATGAAAAACTACATTCAGAAGATAGAAAAATGTGATTTTGAATGTAAAGTTGAATTTTTAGAAGAGTGTCAAGATTGGATTGAGTTGAAAAAAGAAATTGATGAGTTAGGAGCTATGAGAAAAATTGAATCTTGTTGTGTAGATACAGCACCAAAAAATCACATAGAAAGAATGGAAGAGGAAGCACAAGAACTAGAGGTAAAAATAAAAAAATTAGAAGTTTTCCTAGAGAAAGAAAAAGAAGAGCCAAAATACACTGATGATATTCAAAGAATTTTACTAGAAAATCAAAAAGAGTATATGAAAAGTTATGCCCGTATTTTAAAACATAGAATATTTTATGATACTAAAAAACAAAATAATTTAAATTATTAAAATCCTTTCAAATAACTTATATACACAGGACCGCACATGCGGTACTTATGCAAATAAGCTGTTGGAGCTACTGCTAGTCACAGTATTGGTTCAAATCCAATTATTTGCTTTTGTTCATAGGTGCTTATAGTGGCTCTTAAGCCACTACTATGGGAATGTAGTTTAATGGAAAAACTTACAAACTAAGGTTATAAAATATTGGTTCAAATCCAGCCATTCCCATTTTCATAATTTTTCACCCCATAAAACAGTTGGCAGATCTGTAAAACTGTCATTAATTTTACGTCGCTTTTTCGTCGGAATAACATAAAAAAACACAATAAAATCAAAGTTTTATAAGAATAATTTACGTCGGAATTTATATTGGTGTAATGAAATGTAAAAAAGGAGGAAAAAATGGGAAAATCAACTAAAAGAGATAATTATAGAAAAATTGTTACAGAGCTACAAAATGAAATAGGAGTAAAAAAATACAATGCTAGTAGGTTAATGAGCCAAAAAGATTGTATAAAAGCAATTTATGAAGTTGTTAGAACTGATTTACAAAATAAAGAAAGAAAAGAGATAGATAAATATATTGAAACTAATAGAGCTTTAAATGATATAAATTGTGAACTAAAAAAAGAAAACAAGGAATTAAAAGATAAGACTCTAGAATTAAATAATCAAATTTCTCAAAAAAATGAAGAATACATTTTAATGAAAAACCAAATTGAAGAATATCAAGAAAGCCTTAAGATTAGACAAGATAATTTTGATGGCTTACTTAATGATTTTACTAATCTAAAAAAGCAAAGAACATTTATATTAGTAATTTTAATTTTAATAATTATTGGAGGAGTATTATGGACTTATTAAAAAAATGGCAAGAAAAGCTTAATGGCAGAGAGTACAGAGAAGAATTAGAGCCTTTTGAAGAAGAAGAGTTAAAAAAAGATGGTATAGTAGTAGTTTTTGGTTGTAGTGATGATTTATGTGAAATACATGGTGCTCTTTCTACTGAAATAGATTGTTATGGTGGTAATAAAGAAGTTTATGTTAGAGAAGCAGAATGTTTTGTTTCTCCAAATTATTATGACTATAGTTCAGACGAATTAATACAAATAGATTTATCTAAAAGACCTTATATAGATATTTCTAATACAGGAGAAGGTTGGAGATATGAAATACCTGATATACCTCAAGCTGAATTTGTAATTTATGAAGAAGATACTATTTACTGCACTGGAAAATTGTTTTATTTAAAAGATTTTATTAATTGGGAAAAGAAAGAAGAGTAATTTCTTAAGAGGTAAAAGAAATGAAAATAGAGGTAACTATACATAGTGGAATTTTTCAAAAAAGATATAGAGAAAAAATTATAGTATTTGTAAAGGAGGAAAAAAATGGAAGGAACACCAATAAAACCAAATCACTATAAAATAACAATAAAAGGTACTGAATATCAAGTAAGAGATGTAATAGAAGCTGTAATAAGAGATATGCCTGGAATAAGAGCTGGATATGTTTTTAATGTTTTAAAATATGTTTTTAGAGCAGAAAAAAAGAATAAGAAACAAGACTATGAGAAAGCTAGAGAATACTTAGACTATATATTAAATAATTATGAGGAGGAAAAATGAGTAAAAGGAAAACACTTTTAACTTATTTAGTCTTAACTATTATAGCCTTAGTCGTTCCCACTTTTCTCCTTGCTTCAGGAATAGTTATATATATTATAAAATTTGGACATTTATACCCTAATTCAAAAAGAGTATTTACAGTAATCTTATGGTTTTATATTTTTATTATTATGTTTGAAATTTATAAATTTTTTAAAGGGGTTATGTAGATGTTTAAGTCTGAAAGAGAAATGCAAGATACCTTTGTATCCTTACTCAAAAAAAGAAAAACATGTGGATTAATATTTGAAGAAGTTGGTAATAGGAACTTTTTCTTTAGAACTGATATAATAGAGTATAAAGATAGAACTAATATAATAGGGTATGAACTTAAATTAGATGATTTTAGAAAAGTTGTAGAACAATCAATAAAAACTTTAGAATTATTTGATAAAAGTTATATAGTTATTCCAGATACTAGTAAATGCTATGAAAAATTAATCTTAATTCTTAATAATCATAAAGAAAAAGAAAAAATAATAAACATAGGGATAATAGTTTTAAATAAAGAAAAATATAAAATAATTAAATCAGCTAGTAATAAAAGTACTAGAAATTATAATAATAAACATACTTCAACTTTAATTCAGGACCTTATTATAAGAGGGTATCATAAATATGGAGAAAATTGTTGTATAAACTATAAGTGATTTGGAGGAAGAAAATGATTAAAATTGAAGGACAAGGTTGTAAAACTTGTAAATATTGTACTTATGATATTCCTAAAAATAAAAATTATAAAGCATACTGTAAGTTGTTAAAAGAGGAAGCTCAATATCTATGGTGTGATAAACATAAGAAAAAAAATGAAGATGAGAATCCTAAAAAAACTTTTTTACAAAAAATTTTTAGAGGTGGAAGATGAGAATTGAATTTAAAACTTGGGCAGAATTATCAAGATTTTTAGAATATCTTGATTCTATAGAGGATTTTAGCAATAATTACAAAGAACTTTTTATTAAAGATTTAATAGAAGACTATGCTGATGATTTAATTAATTCTAAAATTTTTAATAATGAAACTCTACTAGCAATTATGCTATTTGGAGTTTGGCAAAACCTAAATAGAAAAATTTTGACTTTTAAATGGGAAGATAAATTATTCTTAATAAATCCTCAGAGACATTCAGAATATAAAAAATATTTTGATGAATGGAAGAAAGAAGAGGACAAAGAGAGAAAAATAGAAGATGAAGAATTTAAAAACCTTGAAGTAGGAGAAAAATTTAACATTGGTAATAAAAATTTAAAACTTATAGAATCAGTAAAATATAGCTGTGATGATTGCATATTCCAAAATAATATTTCAGCTTGTGAAACTTTTCAAAAGAAAGGGATTATTCCAGAGTGTAGTTTTGATAGTAGAAAAGATGGAAAAAATATTATTTTTAAAGAGGTAGAAAATGAGAGCTGATTTATTACAATTAGAAATATCTAAAATTATTGACCTAGAAGAAGAAGTTAGAAGATACCAAATGATAAAAGCAACCATTAATAACGGAGAAGATTGCTCTGTTATATTAGGAACTAAAAAAAATAATTTTTCTTTTAAAGTAGGGGGAGAGTTTTTAAAGGAGATTTTAGATAAATTTATTGAAGAATCATTATTTAATTATTCAAAAAGAATAGAACTTCTTGAAAAACAAGGTGTAAAAGTTCATAATATCTTTAAAAAGGGGCAAGAATGAGTAAAATTTTAAGAATTTCAGTAAAAAAAGAATATTTTGAGCAAATAAAATTAGGCTTAAAAAAAGAAGAATATAGAGAAATTAAACCATATTGGGATAAAAGAATAAATAAAGATTATGATGAAGTTTGGATAATGTTAGGCTATCCCTCTTCTCAAGAAAAAGAAAAGATTCTTAAATTCAAATGGAAAGGTTATACAAAGAAAATTATAACTCATACAGAATTTGGAAATATTCCAATAGAAGTTTATGCTATAAAATTAGGAGAGTGAAAAATATGAGTGCAGAAGATAAAATGACACCAGAGGAAAAACAAAAACTTGTAAATAATATTAAAAATGACTTATGTTCTGGTATTAGTTTTTGCTCTATAGATGATAAATATTTTAATGGAAATGGACTAGCTCAATTTATAGATAGAAATTATGAAAATTTTAAAGATATAAAATTAAAAAAAAGGAGTAAAATATGAAAAAAATATTAATTTTATTATTAGTTATAACTTTAGGAGTAAGTAGTCAAGGAAGAATTGTATCAAGACCAACTGTAAGAAGTGTAAGTAGAGTGAGAGTATCTACTCCAAAACCTCGTGTAAGTACTTTTAAAGCATCTACTCCTAGTAGAAGTCAGCTACATTTAAAAGTACAAGCCCTAGTAAAGCTAAAATAACAAGTGTCAAACCTATTTCAAACACCACTTCTACTACTAAAAAAAGTAGTTTTTTTACAACATCACAACCATCAAAACCTAAAATAGAGCCTAAAAGTACTGTTAGTAGTTTAAATAGTTCAGAAAGTAAAGCTACAAATACTGTTATTTATAGAGATAGTGATAATAATAATTTTTGGAATAATTTATTTTTTTATAATATGTTATTTAATAGAAGCAATAAAACAACTACACCAGCAGCTATTCCAGTAAAAAATGAGAAAAATTTAACTTCAGACCAAGAGCTAATAAAAGCTTTAGAACAAAAACTTAATAAAGTTAAAATTGAAAAGACAGGAACAATAGAACTAATGAGAAGCTTAGAAAAAACTATTGAATTATTAAAAAATAATTTGAGTCTTTCAAAATAAAAAATAGGGATATTTCCCTATTTTTTATTTCTATAGCTTTTACATAACTCTAAAATAGCTTTAGAGGTAGTTTTATATTTTACTTTCAATTCCTCTAAAACAGAATTAATAATCTCATATTCTTCTGGTGTATATTTATATCCTAAAATTTTTTCTGTTTTATTTTTTATTTTAGGATTCTTAATATCAGGTGAATATCCTTTTTTTCTACCTCTAGTTTCTACTTTTTTTATTTCTTCCATTAGCTCACCTTGACTTTTAATAGAAATAATGATAAAATTAAATTAAGAAAATCAAGCACGTTTTAAAAGGGATTAATCATTATTTGATTAGTCCTTTTTATTTTTTCCTTTTTTGAATAAAATCAATAATTATACATATAAAAGCTATTACTCCTGTGATTTTAACTAATAAATCTAACCATTCCATTGTAACACCTCCTACATTTTATAAATAATTAAGGGAGAGGGTGGGAGGAGCTCTCCCTCCCTTGTAGCTTACTTTCTCTTTTTTATAAACTTATATATTATTATAAGGTTTATAATTAATTGAGAAAGGTCTAGTAAGAAATCAAGCACGTTTACACCTCCTCCCTACATATATATAATACTACTTTTTTTATAATAAGTCAAGACTTTTTATAAAAAATAATAAAAAATAGAGTGATTATTCACTCTATCTATTTTAATAACATAGCTTGTAAATTATAATTTTGTTTAAATTTACCATTAAATAAAGTAGTTAAAGTATTTGAATTTACTTTCTTTATTCCTCTAGTAGTCATACAACTATGATTTCCTTGAATTACTACTGCTATATCATCTGTTTTTAATATGTTTTTTAAAATATAAGCTATATCTTTTCCAATTCTTTCTTGAAGTTGTAACCTCTTTCCTACCATATCACAAATTCTAGCAATTTTACTTAAACCTATAACTGTTTTATTTGGTATATAAGCTACTGTAACTTTCATATTATACATAAGTGCTAAATGATGTTCACAAAAACTAAATATATCAATATCTTTAACTAATACCAGTTCCTCTGAAGCTCCTATTAATTCTAAATCATTTTTAAACTCTTTTTTAAATTTAGTAACAAGTTCATCATTACTGTAATTCATTCCTTCAAAAACCTCTTCATACATTTTAGCTACTCTATCTGGAGTTTCTATAAGCCCCTCTCTAGTAGGGTCATCTCCTAAAGCTACAAGTATTCCTTGAATATGTTTTTTTATCTCTTCTTTATCTATCATTTTATACACCTCTCTCTTCTGGGTCCCAAATGATTTTATGAATTTGTAATTGTAAAGTGACTCCATTCATGTTATTTTTTTTCATAAATTCTACCATTTCTTTTAAATCTATTTCTCCAAATACAGGACTTAAATAGATATTACATTTTCCTATTAATTTATAATTATTAACAATTTCTTTGACTCTTTCTAAATCATTTATATTCATAGCTACAAATTTTATAGTGTCATTTCCTCTAAGATATTTAAAATTATCTAAAAACATATATTCTTCCATTTGACTTGCAGGAAGTTTATAATCCATAGTAAAAGATGGTCCATTTTCAATTTTTACTAATTTTTCTATAGATATACTACCATTAGTTTCTATTTCAACATTAAGTTCTTTATTTTTAGCAAGCCTTAACAATAAATCTTCTATTTCATACTGAATTAAAGGTTCTCCACCTGTAAGAGTTACATTTTTAACTCCACTTTCAATAACTTTATTATAAATCTCTTCATCAGTCATTAATGTATATGGAGTATTATCACTATTAGCCCACTTAGTATCACAATAAGAGCAACATAAATTGCATTTTTGAAATCTTACAAAAATAGTTAGTTGTCCACTTTTTTTCCCTTCTCCATTAATACTTTTAAATATTTCTACAACCTTGTATTTAGCCATATTAATCCTCCTTATAAGTAGCTGAGTTACTTGGTGTTTCATAAACTATAACTTTATTTACATTAAATTCTTTATTTTTAAAATAATTATATATATATTTAGAAAAATTCTCAGCAGTAGGTCTAAAATCAATCTCGATAATTCTAAATCCATCTTCTTTTAATGAAGTTAGTGTTGTTTCTTTCATACTTCCTTTTTCAATAATTAATGAATGGTCAAAATAATCTGCTAACTTTCTTAGTTCTTTCTTTATATCTCCAAAATCTACCACCATTCCCCTTAGATGGTTACTAGTATTTAAATTTTCTCCAAATACTTCTAACTTAATTTTCCATCTATGTCCATGAATATTTTTACATTTACCATCATATCCTGCTAGAAAATGTGCACTATCAAAACTTGATTCTGTTGTTATTATATACATAAAAAAAACCTCCATATACATTAAAAAGTTACGTAACTTTATTTTAACATTTAATTTTGATAGTAAGAACATAGCATTTATTAAAAGATAGTATTTTTAAAACAATATTTTTAAAATTAATGAAAATTTATAATAAAAAAAAGCTACCATACAGGTAGCTAAAATAATTATTTGTTTTTTGCAGCTAAAGCTTTTATCATCTGTTCAATAACTTTTTTATCTTCTAAATCTAAAGACTCATAAGCAGTAATTACTGGATCTTTTTTCTTTTTTATAGGGTCATTTATAATCTTAATAACTTTACCACATGAAACAATATCTCTAGTATTAATTATTATATCTTGATACAAAGTATTATCACTTTCTAAAACATAAAATCCATTTTTCTTTCTAAGTCTTTTTACAAGTCCTTCAGTATATTCACTATTATCTGAAGTTAAAAACACTCCAATTTCTCCACATTCAACAGGGCAATCTTTATCAACAATAATAATAGCTCCATCTATAATAGTATCTTCCATACTATCTCCCTTAACATTAATAGCTATTATATTTTTATTAGTTTTAGGATAGTATATCCAATCAATAGGATCTTCTATAGCTTCGCACCCCAAACCTGCAGATACAGAATTATATAATGGTATTAACATTAAATCTACTTCATTAGATAGGTTGTTTTCTTTATAGGTAGTTGGTAATAATGATAATAATAACTCATCAGTTTCTTGCTTTGTAAGATTTAAAGCTTCAGCTAACTTAACTAAAGTAGATGTCCTAGCACTAGATGTACTTTCAATAGTATATATTGTAGTTCTTGGTACTCCAGATTCAATAGCTAATTTACCAATAGTATATCCTTTTCTTTCTCTATAATATTTTAATAACTGACTTAAATTTTGTGCCATAAATTCCTCCTAATTAAGAGTCGTTTTTCTCGTATTTCTTTATTTTATTTTACTATATTTTTTATAAAAGATAAATAAAAAATAAAAAAAATTTTTTTAAAATTAAAAAAAAACTTGAATTTTGTCGGAAAATCCGTTATAATATATATATAAATAAGATAGATAAAAAAATTTTAAAGAAAGTTGTCGGAATTTAAGACAAAAAATTAAAGGAATACTTAGTATTTTTTTTTAAAGAAAGTTGTCGGAAAAAACGACAAAATAAGGGGGAAAAATGATAGAAAAAGACTTATTAAATGGATTTAATGTAATGGAAGAGTTAGTAAAAAGTGGAGAAATAGAAAAATATACTTATAGTAGCGAAGATGGATTTACTTATTACTATACATTAGATGAAAATAGTTCAAAACTAGAAGAAGAAGAAATTGGTTTATATGACATAGATAGGGAGTACATAATTGAAGAAATAAGAGAAGCAAAAAAACAATATGAACAAGATATAGAAGATGAAAAAGAATATTGTACAGATAGAGAAAGAGCATATTGGGAAGTTCAAGGAGTTCAATATTAATAATAGAAATATTCCATAGCAGTTATTCCTGCTATGGAATATAAACAAAATTAGGAGGAAAGATGGTAGTAAACATAATAATAATAGCTTTGGTAGTATTTGTAGCTATAAAAGAACGTAAGACATTCAAATTAGCACTCAGCTATGATGAAGATGAGCAAGATGAGTGAATTTATATTAGCAACAATAATAATGATAATAATAGGCAAGGTCAATGAATAGGAGTAATAATGGAGAATAAGCTTTATACTAAATGGAGAAATTTTTTTAAAAAAGTAGATGATGAAGATTTATGGTGGGCTTTCCAAACTCTTACTGAAGATGACACCTTAATAATGAATGACATAGACTATAAAGAGCTATCAGTAGAAGAAAGGGAAGAGCTTGGTATGGCAGTAATAGATTTATACTATGAAAGAAAACTAAATACTAAAGATTATAGTGTAGCATAGGAGGAATAGTTAGGTGGTAAAGATGATAGAAAAAATAATGAGTAAAATCAAAGAAAAATATGATGTAACTCTAAATTACAGAACTGAAAATAATATCCTGTTCTTTAATGGAGAGTTAAAAAGAGTTGTAGTAGCTGGATATGTAGGAGAAAAAGCTGTAACTTGGGATATTAATTTAAAATTTAATGAAATTAGAATAATGAATGAAAAAGTAGAGAATGAAATAGAAAGTTTTTTCAAAATGCTACAAGAGATAATTAGTAGGTAATTTAGTTTTTATAGGTTCTCTAAGATAGCTTAGGGAACTTATTAAGAACTAAAGGTAAGCTTAGGTACTAAACTAAAAGGTCGAATGTCTATACGACCACTAAGTAAGGAGGAATAAGATGATTAGTCTTGGAATTGAGAGTTCTTACTACTCGGAAGATGAGGAAGAAATAAAAGAAGATAAAAAATTAAATAAAAATAAAAAAATAAAATTAAAAAAAGAACTAAAAGAATTATTTGATTATTTTGAGGAGGAAAAAAATGAGTAAGTTAGTTTTTAGAAGTTTAAGAGCTGATGAAATTGATGTAAGAGTTCAAACTGTAAATGAAAATGGATGCAGCTTATTGTTATATAAAGATGCTCGTTGTGATATGAATATTTTAGATGAAACTGTTGGACCATTAGATTGGAAGAG
>OGUD01000856.1_pt1 | contig 19823 bp, 17 predicted proteins | sample 1573671 | NCBI WGS metagenome assembly OGUD01 (sample SAMEA2582065, study PRJEB24529) | metagenome | biome: Human gut stool | place: China | collected 2011 | reverse complement strand
AAAAAAGGAATCTGCAAGCCTTGATTTTACTGAGCTAAAGATTCCGAGAGATTATCAAAATGTAAGGAGGAAAGAATATGTTGAAAAACAAAAGAAAAAGAGTAGCAGCTTTACTAGTGGGATGTATGGTACTTGGAAGCAGCATGAGCGTGTTTGCAAAAAGAGTTACTTCTACAATTGGAGAGAGTAAAGAAACGATTTACCTAGATGTGACAACTAGAAGAGCAAGAGCGTCAACTGCTGGTAGCTATGCGAGGACTATTTTACACCCATACAGATATAGAACAGGAGGTTCTTCTAATCAACTGATTGCAATGGATGTTAATTCAGGAGGAGCTGTAGTTGAGACTTATGCACCAAATGGATGGAATATTGGAAAAGCGACAAGTACACATATATATGGAGGCATATCAAAAGATTTAACAGCGTCTCCATAAAATAATTAGTAGTTCAAATAAATGGAGTGTTTAAGACTCCATTTATTTGAATTATGAAAGAAAAAACCAAGATGAGTCGTAGGAGACATAACTGCTTAAATATAAGTTTGAAATGAAAATAAACAAGTTCACGTTTATGTAGACAGGTGGGATAATGAAGAGAGGTATAAAGTTATTTTTATTATATATAACATTTCTTATAGGACTAACTGGTTGTAGCCGAAATGATAAATCAGAAAAATTCCAATCGGATTATATGGAGCTGAATGCTTCGGGAACAAAAGTGGAAGAGGGCATTTTTTTCGTTGAATCAGGCATATCATATTACATTGATTTTGATTCAAAGAAGGCAGTTCCAATCTGTAATAAACCGGATTGCCGGCATCTTTCTGAGTATGAGGACAAAAATACCAATTGTAATGCGGCAAAAGGGAGCTTCCAAATATTCCCCTATCAAGGAAAGCTCTGTGGAATGGAGTATAACGAAAATGGAACAGAACTCTTTGTTTCAGAACTTGATGGCAGTAATCGGACGTCTAAAGGGAATTTTATAAATGAAGAAGGCTCTTATGAGTACGGGGTGGTTGTACAGAATGAATTGTTTTATTTCTATTCAGATATCATCGGTATGACTGAAACAGACGGTGTGGAGAGCGTAAAAATGAAGTGGCATTTTAATGTCTTAGATTTGAATACGATGAAGCAGGAAGAAATAATGACAGAAGAAGCTGATTATATGAAGATGCTTGGCGGAACAAAGGAATTTCAAATATTTTCTGTTATTCAAAATCAGAGCGTGATCCATTATAAATTGGATTATAAAAAGAGAACAATGGAAGAAATCCCTTTTCAATCTGATGGATATGGGTATATTACCATGGCATTAGATGAAAACAGCTTTTACTATGTAGGAGGAGACGCACATCTAAAAGAAAACATTTTTCAATATTCTTTTGATTCAAAGGAAACAGAAGTTTGTGTGAAAAAAGAAGAGATAGCGGATTGGGCGGAAGATTCCAAAATGGCAGTAATAGGCGTATACGATGAAAAGCTCATTTTCGGAGTTCATGCAGGGAAAAACCTCCGTTGGTTTTATAAAGATATGAATCAACAGAAAATTTATGAATTGTTACTTCCGCAGAAGCTGCCGAGAGGGGGAGCGCAGATAAATAGTATCATAGGTCAAACAAAAGATGGATTGTATTTTGATTATTATATTACTAATCAAGAGAGTGGGGATGAGGGAGACTGGACAACGTGGTATGGATATATCAGCTGGGAAGATTTACTGAGTGGAAAAAATTACGTAAAAGTTGTTTTAAACCCGCGAGTTTCTTCAGGTGGGAATCTCGTAGATAAAGATGGTAATGTAATTGGTACGGAATCAGGGGCAAAATACGATTAGAGATAGAGAAGGAGGTTCTTTATGCTGAAATACAAATGGGGAATTTTATGTTTTTTATTCATATCAATCACATTAGCAGGCTGCAGTGGAAAGAACCCCGGCAAGGATGAGAAATCAGAAAAATTCCAATCGGATTATATGGATCTAGGGGGGATGGGGACAAAGATGGATGAGGGACTGTTCTATAGCAAGAATGGACTATTTTATTATACTGATTTTGAGACGAATACCGCAGTACCCATTTGCAATAAGCCGGATTGCCGCCACCTTTCAATAAGGGAGGACAAAAATACGACATGTAATGCAGCTAACGATGACTCTACGACCATATTTCCATATCAAGGAAAGCTATATGGGATAGAAACCAGAGAGGATGGAATTGGATTTTTCGTATCGGAACTTGATGGCAGTAATCGAAAAAGTAAAGAAAATTTTATTGATGCTGGCGGTATCTTTGATGAAGGAATCATTGTTCGGGATAAATTATTTTATCTTTATGATGAGACGATTGATATTGTTGAGAGCGATGGGATACAGGAGGTAACGCTTAAATGGCATTTTAATGTGTTGGATTTAAAGTCGATGAAGCAGGAAGAAATTCTGTCAGAGGAGACAGATTATATGGGTCTGCTTGGGGGAACAACAGAATATATGGTATATTCTGTCATAAGAGAGGGTGAACCATCTTTTTATCAATTTGACTATAAAACGAAAAAGTCGGAAGAAATCGCCCTGATTAGTGGTGGGTATGGAGAAATTTATCCGGTTTCCGATGGAAAAAGTTTTTACTATATAGGGGGAGAGAAAAAATTAAGCAAGAATGTAAAGTATAAGGCAAATACAGTGTATCAATATCATGTTGATACAAAAGAAAATGAGGTTTGTGTGAGTGGAGCAGAGGTTCGGGACTTCATTGGTGAAGATGCAGAACTGATTTTATTATACGGTGTTGTAGATGAGGGAATTGTCTTTTGGGCACATCCGCAGAACAGAATGCTTTTCAAAGAGAAGGAAAGAGGAAGGCTTCGAGAATTATCCTTGCCAGAAAACCTTCCGGTGGAAGGGGCGAGATTGAATAGCGTTGTCTGCCAAACAGAGCAGGGAGTGTATTTTGATTATTATATTATCAATCAAGAGAGCGGGATTTTGGGAGATCGGATTATATGGTATGGATATATCAGCTGGGAAGATTTACTGAGTGGAAAAAATTACGTAAAAGTTGTTTTAAACCCGCGAGTTTCTTCAGGTGGGAATCTCGTAGATAAAGATGGTAATGTAATTGGTACGGAATCAGGGGCAAAATACGATTAGAGATAGAGAAGGAGGTTCTTTATGCTGAAATACAAATGGGGAATTTTATGTTTTTTATTCATATCAATCACATTAGCAGGCTGCAGTGGGAAGAACCCCGGCAAGGATGAGAAATCAGAAAAATTCCAATCGGATTATATGGAGCTATTTTTGGCACAGCCTGTAAAAATGGAAGAAGGATACTTTGAGATAGTAGATGGTCTGTCTTATTATACAGATTATGAGACGAAGATGAGTGTGCCGATTTGCAATGAGCCGGAATGCCGGCATTTGTCTGAAGCGGAAGATACCAATACAACGTGTGATGCGGCGAACAGAGATGCGTCTATGGTTTTTCCACATAAAGGGCGGTTATTGAAAATAGTCGTCGATAAAGATGGGGACTATACAATCCTTGCCTCGGAGTTGGATGGCAGTAACGAAAAAGAAGTTGGAAATGTTACCACAGATAATCGTATGATACATGAGGCGGTCATTGTGAAAAACAACATGTATTACACGTATTCTAAGATGGCGGAAATGAATGAGGGATTCGAGGAGTCTGCCATAAAAAGAGATTTTGGAATTACAAGATTGAATCTAGATACAATGGAAACAGAGGACATCTATGAGGACAAGGATGTAGAGCTGCAAGATGGAAAGGAAATCAGACAATATTCGATAGACAGTCAAGAAGATATTACAGTTGTCAGTACAGAAGAGGTGGAAGCGGTAACCGGAAATGCTGCGGATATACTATATATGAAAGCAGGATTTGAGGAAGGAGTTGTTTTCTGTTCAGACCCCGGCTATCAGATATTGTGGAAGGAAAAGGGAAAGGAGTTACAAATACTCTCCTTATCAGAACAGCTTCCAATAGAAGCTGCAACATTTAATACGGTATTGAGCCTGACAAAAGAAGGCATGTTTTTTACATTTCAAAAAGAAAATGAAAAGCTGCGGGGAGACTGGATTACATGGGGCGGATACATCAGCCGTCAGGATTTGCTGGAAGGAAGCAAGAAAGCGGACATCATCTTGTACCCTAAAGTATCTTCTATGGGGAATCTCGTAGATAAAGATGGAAATGTGATTGGAACTTCGGAATAATAGGGGGAAAATATGGAGTGTGTAAAATACGAGTGGAAAAAATTTGTTAGTTTTCGCTTCTTTTGGCTATTGTGTATGATAGTATTTACATTTAATTTATGGAATCTTTCAGAGAACGTGAAAATGAGCTGGCCTTCGGCAGAAGCGGTGAAAGAGTTATATGCAGACCTAAACCGGCAGCCAAAAGAAGAGCAGGGACGCTGGCTGCAAACACTCAGTGAGAATGAGCTCATGCCATATACCGGAAATCCTTATACAGAGGAGGAACTATACGACAAAATTTTGCGGGAATTTGTTCAGATTGGACAGTACGAATCGTATTTGGAAGACATCGAGCAGAAGAGCGTGAATATGTCAAGCGCCATTTTCTCAGATGAAAATTCTTTTGCGTATCGGAATGCGCAAAGGACACCTGCCGCATTTGAAAAGCTGCATGGTTTGGAGCTGTCCGCAGATGTCTCAGATGGTGTGATTTTTGCGACGCAGGCAGAGTTTACTGACATCTGTATGATTTTTTTGCTGACTGCAATGGTGTATTTTCTGGTGATGTATGAGAAAAAGAATCATCTGTACCGGCTATTAAAATCTACCTATAAAGGAAGAAAGTATGTAATTCGGGCAAAATTACTGACTGCCGCCGGAGTTACATGCTTTCTTGTCCTGCTTTTGTACGGTGGGAATTATCTGTTTTCTGCCTATAAATGCGGATTTGGTAATTTGGAAAGACCGATTCAATCGGTAACTGCAATGTACGAAAGTCCATGCATGCTTTCCGTAGGCGAATATTTGATTTTTTATCTGCTTCTAAAAATGCTTGTCTGTTATGTGATTGCGCTGGTTATGATTTGGCTGGCGCAAAAGATGAGCAGCTCTGCGGGGGCGGTTCTTGGAATTGGATTTATTGGGATTGTGGAATATCTACTGTATTTGCTGCTGCCTTCGGTTTCTTATATGGATGTGTTGAAATATGTAAATCTTGCAGAATATATCAAGGTATATCCGTTGCTGTCAAAATATCACAACTTGGATGTCTTTGCATATCCGGTCAATGCGATGCAGATATTTTTTGTGGTTCTTCCAGTATGTTTGTTGTTGCTTTTGGCTGTCAACGTTTGGAAATTCTGTCGTTGTGATAAGGTGAAAGGGCGCTGGCAGAGAAAGGGGGCGCGCAGCGAAATATTTACAGTTGTGACGGATAGGTTATGCCTGCATGAATTATTTAAAAATCTTTTGACGAATAAAGCATTGTGGCTTTGTGTCGGTGTAATGTATGGAGCAATTTTAGTTGGAAACGGCATGACGTCTTATAAGAATATGGAAGAAGAATATTATCGGATGTATGTGACGAAGCAGCAGGGGCATATCACGGAGGAAAAGCTGAAATATTTTTCGGAAGAAAAGAAAAAATATGAAGAAATCATGGCGCTCACGCCAGAAAAGTCCGGTCTTTCAGAACATGAGATTTTGCAAAAGAAAAATAATATCCAATATCCATATGGAGGATTTATGCGGGCATATAGTCAGGCGGAGTACGTTATGAGCAACAATTCTGCGCTCGGTGTCAATGAGCAGGAGCTTTTATATGAAACAGGATATGAAAGACTTTTTGGCGACACGTTTGCCAAAAATCGTCTAATCGGTTTGATGTTGTGTGTACTTGTGGCTGTCTACAGCGCATCAGCGGTACTTGGCATGGAGTATGATTTAAAGGTGATGAATCTGCTTCGGAGCACAAAACAAGGGCGGATACAGCTTTTGACTTCCAAGATAGGTGTAGCATTTGGGATTATGTTTGTGATGGCAGCGCTGATAAAGGTTCCGGCGATTTTCAAAATTGTAAAAGCATACCCGCTGGACAGCTGGGGGGCAAAGGTGCGTTCTATGACATTTGCAGGGCAGTCGGTCTTGAATTGTACAATTTGGGAATATGTTTTTTTACTTATCCTTTTTCAAATGATTTCTTTGTTTGTAATCGTGCTGGTGGCTGTCACATTGTCTGCATTATTAAAAGATATGATTTTGACTAATATTTTAGGAATTGCGATTTTTATTGGACCGTTGATTATGGAATGGAGCGGACTTCATAAAATACATTTTTTGAGTATGAATGCGCTGCTGGATGCACATCAACTGTTACAGGGCAGATGGGATATGCTTATTCTGCAAGTGCTGATTTTTTGGATTTGTATTCCGGCTGCAAGCTGCTATATTCTTTATGAAATCTATGACAGGAGGAAGTGAGACAGATGAAATTAGTGATAAGAGGCTTAAATAAAAGTTATGGTTCAAAAGCTGCACTACAGGATTTTCATGCTGTGTTTGAAAATGGAATCTATGGAATATTAGGACCAAATGGCGCCGGAAAAAGTACATTGATGAATATACTGACAGATAACCTGCTGCGTGACTCTGGAAGAATCCTGTGTAATGAAAAAGAGATTACGAAAATGAAAGAACAGTACCGGAAGATCATGGGATATATGCCGCAACAGCAGCAATTATATGATTCTTTTACTGTGAATCATTTTATCAGCTATATGGGAACGCTTCGCGGTATGAATAAAAAAGAGATCAAGAAGCGTATGGAGGAGCTTTTTCCGCTTTTAAATCTAAACGAAGTGAGGAGAAAGAAAATCAAGGAACTTTCCGGCGGAATGAAACAGCGCGTGCTTCTTTTGCAGGCTCTTTTAGACGATCCGCAGATTCTGATTTTAGATGAGCCGACTGCCGGTCTGGATCCGAAAGAGCGTATCCGCATCAGGAACCTGATTTCGGATTTGAGCGGTGATAAAATTGTTCTGATTGCAACTCATGTAGTGTCCGATATTGAGTTTATCTCGAAAGAGATTCTTTTGATGAAAAATGGAAGAGTGGTAGATAAGGACTGCCCGGAAGCATTGCAGAAAAAGATTGCGGGAAAGGTATTTGAAATCAGAATCGTGCAGGAGGAACTGAATCAGGTAAAAAAAGAATTTGAAATCAGTAACTTATTCCGAACAGAGGGGGAAATTGTCGTGCGTGTCATCTCGGAAGAGTGTCCAACAGCATATCGCTGGACAGAAGTCAGTCCAACGCTGGAAGATGTCTATTTATATGAATTTGAATGTACATCCAAAGAGGATTAAAAAAGAATAGATACTGAATTTAGGGAGTTCCAAAGCGAATATCGGAATCGAAAATAGCAGAGTAAGATACTACTCTGTTATTTTATTATAGTAAAGTATTGACATAAAATGTATGATTGTATACAATTATACAAAAGTGCAATAAAGAAAAGAGGATGACCATGGAAAATAGAAAAGTATTTATGAACCAACATAATAATCTGTTAGAGCTTGAGGAACATATGTATCAGCTGGTGGATGTGGAGACTCCCAACATTTTTCGTAATCTATTTCCGTATGATGAGATTCCAAAGATTGCGTTCAATGACCGAATCGTGCCTCATCACATGCCGGATGAAATCTGGATTACCGATACGACATTCCGTGATGGGCAGCAATCGAGGGCGCCGTATTCCACAGACCAGATTGTTACATTGTATGATTATTTTCACAGACTTGGTGGTCCAAAAGGAAAGATTCGCCAGTGCGAATTTTTCCTATATAGTAAAAAAGACCGGGACGCAGTTTACAAATGTATGGAGAGAGGATACGAATTTCCGGAGGTGACAAGCTGGATCCGTGCGAGCAAGAAAGATTTTCAGCTTGTAAAAGATATCGGAATGAAAGAGACTGGGATTTTGGTTAGCTGTTCTGATTACCATATTTTTTACAAACTGAATATGACAAGAAGACAGGCGATGGAGCATTACCTTTCGATTGTAAGAGAATGTTTGGAAATTGGTGTCAGTCCGAGATGTCATCTGGAGGATATCACACGTTCGGATATTTATGGCTTTGTCATTCCGTTTTGTCTGGAGTTGATGAAATTGCGTGAGGAATATCAAATTCCCGTGAAGGTGCGAGTTTGTGATACGATGGGATACGGTGTCAATTATCCGGGGGCTGTGATTCCGCGATCAATTCCGGGAATCATATACGGTCTGATGGTTCACGCAGGTGTGCCAAGTGAATTGATTGAATTTCACGGACATAATGACTTTTATAAGGCGGTCAGCAACTCCACGACAGCTTGGCTGTATGGTGCAAGCGGCGTAAACTGTTCCTTGTTTGGAATCGGTGAGCGTACAGGAAATACACCGCTCGAAGCAATGGTATTTGAATATGCACAGCTTCGCGGAACTTTAGACGGAATGGATACGACAGTCATCACAGAGATGGCGGAGTATTACGAAAAAGAGATCGGCTATCGTGTGCCGTCAAGAACTCCGTTTGTCGGAAAGAACTTTAATGTGACAAGAGCCGGTATTCACGCCGATGGACTTCTGAAAAACGAGGAGATTTACAATATTTTTGATACGGATAAATTTCTGAACCGTCCGGTTCTTGTTGCGGTATCCAACACATCGGGACTTGCGGGAATTGCACATTGGATCAATGCATATTACAAGTTGAAAGGTGACCGTGCTATTGACAAAAATTCACCATTGGTAGCGAAGATAAAAGAATGGGTAGATGCAGAGTATGAATCCGGACGTGTGACCGTTTTGACAGATGACGAATTGGTACGTGTGATCACAGATGCCTGTCATGAGTTGCAGATAATTTTATAGTGGAGGCAGAAGATGGAAGAATATCAGGAGTATTCACTCCGTGGAAGAGTCTTTCAAAAAATCAGAGATGGTATTTTGAAGGGCGAATACAAAGAAAATGAAGAATTGCGAGAAAGCACAATTGGGAAAAAGCTTGGGGTGAGCAGAACTCCGGTGAGAGAGGCGTTAAGACAGCTTGAACTGGAGGGACTTGTAAAAATCGTACCGAATAAAGGCGCATATGTGACCGGCATTACAGGGAAAGATGTGAAGGATATCTATTTGGTGCGCTCCCTCCTGGAAGGACTTTGCGCCAGATGGGCGACCGAGCATATTACAGAAGAGCAGATAGAAAAACTAGAAGAGATTGTTTTACTCTCAGAATTTCATGCAAACAAAAATCAAAAAGAAAAAACGGGTCAGGTTGTAGAACTTGATGGAAAATTCCATGAAGTATTGTACGAAGCATCAAATAGTCGTATACTAGAACATGTATTATCCGATTTTCATAAATATGTCCAGATGGCAAGGCAGGCATCTGTTACAAGAGAACATCGGGCAGAAAAATCAATCAAAGAACATAAAGAGATTTTGGAAGCAATCAAACAGAAAGATGCAGATAAAGCAGAACAACTTGCCAATGAACACATTTTGAAAGTAATGCAAAATTTGAATATCGAAGCGTAGAGCAGGAGGAAATGGAAGATGGATAAAATTAAGATGACAACACCACTTGTAGAGATGGACGGAGATGAGATGACAAGAATCCTTTGGAAGATGATCAAAGAGAATCTGTTATTGCCATTTATTGATTTGAAAACAGAATATTATGATTTGGGATTGGAGTACCGCAACGAAACAAATGACCAGGTTACCATTGATTCTGCAAATGCAACGAAGAAATACGGAGTTGCTGTAAAATGTGCGACCATCACTCCGAATGCTGCACGAATGACAGAATATGACTTAAAAGAGATGTGGAAAAGCCCAAATGGAACAATCCGTGCGATGTTAGACGGAACAGTTTTCCGTACACCGATTATTGTAAAGGGAATTGAGCCATGTGTGAAAAACTGGAAAAAACCAATTACAATTGCAAGACATGCATATGGAGATGTCTATAAAAATACAGAGATGATCATTCCGGGACCGGGAAAAGTAGAGCTGGTATATACGGCAGAAGACGGAACAGAGACAAGAGAGTTGGTACATAATTACACAGGAGCCGGAATCGCACAGGGGATGCACAACTTGGATGCTTCTATTGAAAGTTTTGCGAGAAGTTGTTTTAACTATGCGCTTGATATCAAACAGGATTTGTGGTTTGCAACAAAAGATACAATCTCTAAAAAATACGATCATACATTTAAAGATATTTTCCAAGAGATTTATGATAAAGAATATGATGAGAAATTCAAAGCTGCCGGAATTGAGTATTTCTATACACTGATTGACGACGCAGTAGCGCGTGTCATGAAAGCAGAAGGTGGATTTATCTGGGCTTGTAAGAACTATGATGGGGATGTAATGAGTGATATGGTCTCTTCCGCATTCGGTTCTCTTGCGATGATGACTTCCGTGCTGGTATCTCCACAGAGATATTATGAGTACGAAGCTGCTCACGGAACAGTACAGCGTCATTATTACAAACACTTAAAGGGTGAAGAGACTTCTACGAACTCTGTTGCAACCATTTTTGCATGGACCGGCGCACTTCGTAAACGTGGTGAATTAGATGGCAATCAAGAATTGATGGATTTTGCAGACAGATTGGAAAAAGCAACTATCGATACGATCGAGAGCGGTAAGATGACAAAAGACCTTGCTTTGATTACAAGCATTGAAAATCCAACGGTATTAAACAGCGAACAATTTATCAAAGCAATTGCAGAATTATTGTAATGAATGTAAAATGTCCGAATGACCTGAGACACAGGAAATTCGGGCATTTTCTTTTTTCGCATACTTTTTATTCCGCAAGTTCTTCCCAGCGCATGTAAAGTGTTTCCAATTCCTCAGCGATTTTTGCTTTTTCCTCAGATAATTCACGGCATCTCACAGAGTTGGTGAAGACTTCTTCCTGAGTCATCAACTCATCAATTTCAGAATCTCTTTCTTCCAGTTTCGCAATTGCATCTTCAGTCTTTTTTAAATCGTTTTGACGTTTCCGTTCTTTTGCCTGTGCTTCTTTTTGGGCTTTCCAGTCCAGCTTTGTGTCAGATTCCACAGGTGTGGAAGAGATGGAAGGGGCAGAAATTTCGGAAATGCCGGCATACGCTGCTGTCAATTCTTCTTTCTTTTCCAAGTAGTAATCGTAGTTTCCGATATAATTAACAAATGTGCCATTGACAAGATCTAAAATACGTGTCGCCGTCTGATTAATAAAGTAACGGTCGTGGGACACATAAAGTACAGTCCCGGTGTAATCATTCAGCGCTTTTTCCAAAATTTCTTTGGAAGCAATATCCAAATGGTTCGTCGGCTCATCGAGGATGAGGAAGTTTGCCTCAGACAGCATAAGTTTTGCAAGAGAAACGCGACCGCGCTCGCCACCGCTTAAATCACCGATCAGTTTATAGACATCATCGCCCGTAAATAAAAATGCGGCGAGTGTATTTCGAATCTGTGTGTTGTTAAGACTTGGATAATCATCTGAGATTTCATCAAAAATATTTTTTTCCATATGTAACACGTGGTGTTCCTGATCATAATAGCCAATCTGTACTTTGGAGCCGAGCTTGAAAGAACCGCCATCAGCGGCGACTACCTGATTCAGTATTTTCAAAAGTGTTGTCTTTCCGGTTCCGTTGTCTCCGATGATGGCAACGTGTTCCCCACGCTTGATCTCAAAGCTGATATCCTGAAATAGTTTGTGGTTTCCGAATGCCTTGCTTAAATGTTCAACTTCTAACACATCGTTTCCGCTGACGCAAGATGGCTCTAATGAAAAGTGGAGTTCTTGTGGATCCCCCATCGGCTTTTCAATGACGTCCATTTTTTCAAGCATCTTTTCACGACTTTCTGCACGACGGATTGATTTTTCTCGATTGAAAGAGCGAAGTTTTTCGATTACTGCTTCCTGATGCTTGATTTCCTGCTGTTGATTTAAGTATTCTTTTAATTTTGCTTCACAAATCATCTTTTTCTTTTGTGCATAGTCTGAATAGTTCCCCATGTAAGTCATAATGCTGCCGTATTCAATCTCTACCACTTTTGTGACAACACGGTTCAGAAAATAACGGTCATGGGATACGATTAAGACAGCACCGTCATAGTTGAGCAAATAGGTCTCGAGCCATGAGATGGAGTTCATATCCAAATGGTTTGTCGGTTCATCGAGCAATAAAATATCTGGTTTGGTAAGAAGAAGCTTTCCGAGGGACACACGGGTCTTTTGTCCTCCGGAGAGCGTGTCCACCTCTTTTGAAAATTCATCTTCACGAAAGCCAAGTCCTTTTAAGACACCGACCAATTCACTCTGATAGGCGTATCCGTCGGCGTGCTCAAAACGTTCTGTCAGACGATGATATGTCTGAAGACGATTCTCCAAATCTTCTCCATGAAGATGTTTTAACTCCATCTCGATGGTACGGATCTGCTTTTCCATCTCAATGATATCTGCTTTGGCAGTCTTTAGTTCCTCCAAAATAGTATTGCCGCTTGAAAGATCCTGATGCTGTGACAGATAACCGATCGTCTTTCCTTTTGTCAGGATAATATCGCCGCTGTCTGTATCGAGTTCTTTCATGATCATTTTTAAAATAGTAGACTTTCCGGCACCATTTGGTCCGATCAGTGCCGTTTTTTCACGATCTTCTATATGAAAAGAACCAGATTTGACAATCACTTGTTCTCCAAATGCTTTTGAAATATTATGACATGCGAGAATCATATATAAAAACCCTCCCTTTTTGGTACAATAATTTTATTATAACTAAAATGTAAGAAAATACAACTAAAAGTTTGACTTTGATGCAGTGATTCTATATAATGATTCTTAGAATGGACAGGAAAAGTAGAGGAAGGTGAAGAAAAATGGAAGAAAGACAAATCTCCCAAGCAGTTATCAGAAGATTACCCCGCTATTATCGTTACTTAGGTGAGTTGTTGGAGAATAGTGTGGAGCGTATTTCTTCTAATGAATTAAGTAAAAGGATGAATGTAACAGCTTCCCAGATCAGACAGGATTTGAATAATTTTGGTGGCTTTGGACAACAAGGTTATGGATATAATGTAAAGTATTTATATACAGAGATCGGAAAGATTTTAGGTTTGGATGTCAATCATAATATGATTATACTCGGAGCAGGTAATTTAGGACAGGCACTTGCCAATTATGCTGCTTTTGAGCGAAGCGGATTTGTCTTAAAAGGGATTTTTGATGTGAATCCAAGACTTGAGGGCGTTACAATTCGAGGTATTGAGATTCGTATGATGGATGAGTTAAGCAATTTTATCAAAGAGAATAATATTGAGATTGCGGTGCTCACTATTCCAAAGACAAAAGCAATTGAAGTTGCAGATATGCTTGTGGAAAGCGGTATCAAAGCAATTTGGAACTTTGCGCATACAGATTTAGAACTTCCGGAGGATGTGATTGTTGAGAACGTACATCTTTCAGAAAGTCTGATGAGACTTTCTTATAATGTCAATCGTTATCATGTGGAGCATAAGACGGAACAATAATTTATTCCCTTTAAGGGAGATAAGATAAAAGGAACGTGTAGTGGAGGCATGCAGCAGGCAGGTTTCCTTTACACGTTTTTTTCAAGAATGGAAGGTGAACAAGAATGATATATTTGCCAACCGGCGAACAGATGCGAAGAGCAGATCTGTATACGATTGAAGAAATCGGAGTTCCGTCTATGGTTTTGATGGAACGTGCGGCACTGGAAGTGGTAAGATGCATGGAAGAAGAACAACTGGATTTTCGTAAAGTGCTTGTAGTCTGTGGAAGCGGTAACAATGGCGGAGATGGATATGCAATTGCCCGCCTGTTACACTTAAAGGGACATGATGTGACCATTTTTTTTGCCGGGAATTCTCAAAAACGAAGCGAGGAAAATGCACAGCAGGCAAAAATTGCAGCACATTATGAAATTCCGGTGATAACCAATCTGGATACAGAGGAATATAGTGTAATTATAGATGCACTCTTTGGAACCGGATTGAAACGTGAAATTACAGGTCATTACAGGGAGATTCTTTGTTCTGTCAATCAGATGACTGGCGAGAAGGTGGCAGTTGATCTGCCATCCGGAATTCATGATACAACCGGAGCACAGATGGGGATTGCTTTTTGTGCAGATCTGACAGTTGCAATTGCCTTTCCAAAGAGAGGTCTGTTTTTACAGGAGGGAAATGTGTGTGCCGGAAAGATTCTCACAGGTGACATCGGCATTTCCTCGGAAACATTCTCAGAAGGAACAGTTACATTTGGCTATGAAAAACAAGACCTATTTCTGGGATTTCCAAAAAGGAAGAAAAATTCACATAAGGGAAGCTATGGAAAAGTGCTGATGATTGCAGGCAGCAAAGGGATGTCAGGAGCTGCTTATTTAAGTGCAAAAGCCGCTTATGCAGTGGGGGCAGGACTTGTGCAGATTTATACACACGAAGAAAACCGTGTGATATTACAACAGCTTTTACCGGAGGCGATTATTACAACATATGACACGTTCGATTCCGAGCAATTAGAAAAATTGATTCAATGGGCAGATTTGATTGGAATTGGATGCGGACTTGGGAAAAGTGACACAGCAGAACGAGTGATGCAATATACGTTGAAACGTGCGCTGGTTCCTTGTGTGGTGGATGCAGACGGTATCAATATCCTGTCAAAACATATGGAATGGATTGAAGTAACGAATGCTCTGATTGTTTTGACACCACATATGAAAGAGATGTCCAGAATGCTGCAGTGCAGTGTAAAAGAACTGATAGAACAGCGAATGGAAAGGCTGCATGCGTTTGTGGAACGATATAAGGTTGTCTGCGTGCTAAAAGATGCAAGAACGCTTGTTGCAAAGGAACATCGAAATACATATTTGAATTTGTCCGGGAATGCGGCGATGGCAAAGGCAGGTTCCGGAGATGTGCTTGCGGGAGTTATTGTGGGGATTCTGGCACAACAGTGTGAACCGTATACATCTGCATGTCTTGGGGTGTTCCTCCATGGTCTTGCAGGTGATATGGCCCGGGACAAAAAGGGAGCATACAGTGTACTGGCAAGTGATTTGGTTGCGGAAATCAGCAGTGTATTAAAGAATATATAAGAGAGGCGACAGAACAGATGAAGACTTATAGCAGAGTATATGCAAAGATTGATTTGGATGCAATTGCATATAATATGGAACAGATGAAACAAAACATCAGGCCTGAGACGAAAGTAATGGCGGTCATAAAAGCGGATGGATATGGGCATGGAGCCGTTCAGATTGCGGAGATGATGGAACGTTGGAACTACATATGGGGCTTTGCAGTAGCGACTTTAGACGAGGCAGTTGTGCTTCGCACAGAAGGGATTCAAAAACCGATTCTGGTGCTTGGATGTGTGTTCCCAGATCAGTACATGGAGATGTTAAAGCATGAGATTCGAATGAATATTTACACAGAAGAGATGGCAGAGTCAATCTCTCGAATGGCGGCAAGAGAGGGGAAAACAGCTTATATGCACATCAAACTGGATACCGGAATGTCGCGGCTGGGATTTGGAATCAATGAACAATCCGTGGAGACAATCAAGCGGATCAGCAAGATGCCAAATGTCAATATGGAAGGGATTTTTACACATTTTACCAAAGCAGATGAGAAAGATAAAAGCTTTACGAAAAAACAGATACAGGAATTTGTATGGATGACGGAACGCCTGAAAGAAAAAAATGTCCGGTTTGCATATGAGCACTGCTCCAACAGTGCAGGCATCATTGATGTCCCGGAGGCGAATTTCGATATTGTAAGAGCGGGAATTTCTACATATGGCCTCTATCCATCGGAAGAGGTAGACAAGACAAACGTAAAATTAAAACCGGCATTGGCATTAAAGAGTCATGTGGCATTTGTAAAGGAGATAGAGAGTGGGACTCCTGTGAGCTACGGAGGCACGTTCGTTGCCAAAGAGAAAATGAAGATTGCAACGATTCCGGTCGGATATGCAGATGGATATCCAAGAAGCTTATCAAATAAAGGATACGTGTTGATCCGTGGAAAGAAAGCACCTATTCTCGGGCGGGTCTGCATGGATCAGTTTATGGTGGATGTGACACAGATTGAAGGCGTAAGCTTTGGCGATAAAGTCACAATGATTGGAAAAGACGGAAATGAGATTTTGCCGGTGGAGGTGCTGAGTGAACTTTCCGGGCGATTTAATTATGAATTTGTGTGCGACCTTGGAAAACGTATTCCGCGTGTCTATGTGCGGGACGGGAAAATAGCAGAGCAGGTGGACTATTTTGCATAAACGAGAATTCAGGTTCTAACTGGAATACATCCGAAAAAGATGGAAATACTAATTTTATCTTAAAAAATCGGAGTGTGAATAGAGTGCAGATTAGACGTGGTGATATATTTTATGCGGACTTAAGTCCGGTAGTCGGTTCAGAACAAGGTGGAATACGACCTGTTTTGATTATACAAAATGACATTGGGAACAGACACAGCCCGACTGTGATCTGTGCTGCGATTACATCAAGAATGAACAAGGCAAAGTTGCCGACACATGTTGAAATTGATGCAGGAAAATATCAGATTGTAAAAAATTCAGTGGTGCTGTTGGAACAGATTCGAACGATTGACAAGCAAAGGCTAAAAGACATGGTTTGTCATGTGGACAAAAAACTGATGACAAAAGTTGATGAAGCGTTGAGAATCAGCTTGGAGCTTCATACATAATAAAAGGAGAAAAAAAGAAATGGAAGATGAGGGTAATCTATTATCACGAATGAGAAAAATATTTTCAGGAGAGATGGAAGAGGGAGAAGATGCGGCGGAGGCCGTGATGGATATGGTCGATGAGGGGTATCGGCAGGGTGTGTTCCTGAGCAGTGAAGCTCAGATGATACGGAATATTTTCGCATATGGGGAAAAGGATGCGAAAAGTATTATGACGCACCGGAAACATATGGTTGCGCTGGATGGTGAAGAGACGCTTGAAAATGCGTTGACGTTTATATTAGAGCAGAATAAATCCAGATTTCCGGTCTATGAAGAAGATATTGATTCTATCATCGGAACGATTCATCTGCGGGATGCAATGAAATGCTATTTTAACGAGCAGCTTCGCCATATTCCGATCAAACAGCTGAAGGAATACATAAGACCAGTAAGCTTTATACCGGAGACGAGAAGCATTGATAAACTGCTGAAAAAGATGCAGGAAGGGAAATATCATATGGCGATTGTCATTGATGAGTATGGTCAGACTGCAGGACTTGTGACAATGGAAGATATCATAGAAGAAATTGTCGGAAACATTCAGGATGAATACGACGAGGAAGAAGAGCTGATCAGGCAGGAGTCAGATGGAAGCTATCTTGCAGATGGAATGACAGAAGTTGAAGATTTGGAAGAACTGCTTGGAATTCAATTTGAGGAAGAGGACTATGAGACACTTAATGGATTTCTTATCTTTCATTTAGAAAGAATTCCAACAGAGGAAGAAAATTGTGTTGTATCCTATGAAGGGTATGATTTTCAAGTGCTGTCCATGGAAAATAATATTATAAAAACTGTACAAATAAAAAAAAGAGTGCTAGAATAAACAAGTGATTTTTAAAAGAAAACAAGGAGAGGAATAAAAATGTCAGGACATTCAAAATTTGCGAATATTAAACATAAAAAGGAAAAAAATGATGCGGTCAGAGGAAAGATTTTCACGAAGATCGGTAGAGAACTTGCCGTTGCAGTAAAAGAGGGAGGCGGTCCGGATCCGGCCAACAACAGCAGACTGCGTGATGTAATTGCAAAAGCAAAGGCAAACAATATGCCGAATGACAACATCGAGAGAAGTATTAAAAAAGCAGCAGGAGATGCGGATGCTTCCAACTATGAACATGTTACATATGAGGGATATGGACCAAACGGTACTGCAATTATTGTAGATGCATTGACGGACAATAAGAACCGTACTGCTTCCAATGTGAGAAATGCATTCACAAAAGGAAGTGGTAATGTCGGAACACCTGGATGTGTGTCATTCATGTTTGACAAAAAAGGACAGATTATCGTTGCAAAAGAAGAATGCGAGATGGATGCAGATGATTTGATGATGACAGCACTGGATGCGGGAGCAGAAGATTTTGTAGAGGAAGAGGACAGCTTTGAGATTCTGACAGATCCAGATTCTTTTAGTGAGGTGCGTCTGACTTTGGAGGAGGCCGGCATTCCTATGGCAAGCGCAGAAGTAACTATGATTCCGCAGACATGGGTACAGTTAACAGACGAGACAGACCTGAAAAATATTCAGAAAACGCTTGATCTGTTAGAAGAAGATGACGATGTACAAGAGGTTTACCATAACTGGGAAGAATAGATAGTAAGTGATATGAGGAGGAATGTTTATGAGCAGTAACTACAAAATTGAAACAAAATGTATCCAGTCAGGATGGCAGCCGAAAAAAGGAGAACCAAGAGTACTTCCGATTTATCAGAGCACGACATTCAAATATGAGACAAGTGAGCAGATGGGAAGACTGTTTGATCTTGAAGATAATGGATATTTTTATACAAGACTCCAAAATCCGACAAACGACACAGTCGCTTCAAAGATTTGTGATCTTGAGGGCGGTGTGGCAGCTATGCTGACATCTTCTGGTCAGGCAGCAAATTTCTATGCTATTATGAATATTGCAGAAGCAGGAGACCATATTGTGTGCGCTGCAGCAATTTACGGTGGTACATATAACTTATATGCTCACACATTGAGAAAGATGGGAATTGAAGCTACGTTTGTGGATGCAGATGCAAGCGAAGAAGAGTTACATGCTGCGTTTCAGGAGAATACAAAAGCAGTATTCGGAGAGACAATCGCCAATCCGGCATTGGTGATTCTGGATATTGAGAAATTTGCAAAAGTTGGTCATGAACATGGAGTGCCTCTAATCGTAGACAATACATTTGCGACACCAATCAACTGTCGTCCGTTTGAGTGGGGAGCTGATATTGTGACACATTCTACGACGAAATACATGGACGGACATGCGGCATGTGTCGGCGGCTGTATTGTAGATAGCGGAAATTTTGACTGGGGAGCATATGGTGATAAATTCAAAGGCTTGACAACTCCAGATGAGACTTATCACGGTATTGTATATACTGAAAAATTTGGTAAAGGCGCTTACATCACAAAAGCGACAGTGCAGCTGATGAGAGATTTGGGATCTGTTCAGTCTCCGCAGAATGCGTTCTTATTGAACCTTGGTCTGGAGACACTGCATTTGCGTGTGCAGAGACATTGTGAAAATGCACAAAAGGTTGCAGAATATCTTGTGAATCACGAAAAAGTTGCGTGGGCGAATTACGCAGGACTTCCGGATAACAAATATCATGCGCTGGCTCAAAAATATATGCCAAACGGCACTTGTGGTGTTATCTCCTTTGGCTTGAAGGGGGGACGTGATGCGTCTGTAAAAATGATGGATCAATTGAAACTTGCCGCAATCGTAACACACGTTGCAGATGCGCGCACTTCTGTGCTGCACCCGGCAAGTCACACACACCGCCAGATGAATGAGCAGGAATTATTGGAGGCCGGAGTACAGCCGGATTTGATTCGTTTCAGTGTCGGAATCGAGAACGCAGATGATATCATTGCGGATTTAGAACAGGCGTTGGCTACAATTTAGATGGAAAGATACAAGGCGGGAAGCAGGAGATGCAATGTCATTAAGTTAAGATATTAAAAATGTATTCTCTTATAGAGCAAGGTATA
>OGUD01000844.1_pt1 | contig 20071 bp, 30 predicted proteins | sample 1573671 | NCBI WGS metagenome assembly OGUD01 (sample SAMEA2582065, study PRJEB24529) | metagenome | biome: Human gut stool | place: China | collected 2011 | reverse complement strand
CAAATTTAAATTAAATTTTTTTATTTTTGATTTGACATTTAATAGTTAGTCTTAATACTAATTATAACATATTTTTCATAATAAGCAACTTTTTTTACATAAATAATAAAAAAAATTTCTTGACACGACACAACTATTGTGTTAATATAGTGTCGTGATAAGAAACTTAAATAAGAAAGAAAGGAGGAAGTAACTAATGATAGATATAGCAAAGTTAAGAGGTAAAATAGCAGAAAAAGGAACTTCACAAGCTAAATTAGCTAAAACATTAAATATAACACCAAAAACTTTTTATGAAAAAATGAAAAAAGGAATCTTTACCAATATAGAAATAGAAATTTTGGTAAAAGAATTAGAAATTGAAAATCCAATAGAAATTTTTTTTGCTAATTAAGTTTCTTAATACGACACAAAAAGAAAAGTTAGAAGTAATAAATACTGGTACGGTTGAACCTAACAACTGCAAAAAGGTAAATTTATATATTGAGGTAGAAAATAAGAATGAAAGAAAAAGAATTAAGAACCTTGGTAAGAATAGTGAGTTTGATGTCTGAAAAAGAATGGAGAAGTTTCAAAGGGTATGTGAACTACAAATTTGAGGTAAATGGAAAAATAGAAGATACTGAGTTAACTCTTGAAACTTTAAAAACTTTTTTTATAAATACTACAGAAGAGGAGGAAAAATAAATGATAATTAATGGATTAGAAATAGATACAGACATTGTAACTTTTTTAGATGTGTATGCTGAAGTTATTCATGAGAAAAATATCTTAATTAGTGCTAAAGATAAATTCTTAAATAATACTAGGGAAGAATTAGATGAAACAAAAAGAGTAGCTGAATGTAGATTGAGAGCAATAAAGGAACTAGAGGAAGAAATAAAAAAACTTAAAGAAGAAAATGAGAAATTAAAAAAATTTGAAGCAGCTAGTACCGAAGTAAAAAAGATAATGGATGACATAAGGGGGGGAAGTAGAAGTGCTGGAGATAGTAAGTAAGCTGATAGAAATGTTAGATAGTTTTGAAATAGAGTGGGAGGACTTAAAAAGAGATACTCTTAGAGAACTTAAGAATAATTCTACTGCAGATAATCAAGACTTGTGGGTATGTATTAGAGAGATGGCAATTTTGATGGAAGAATATGTAGGGTAGGTGTAAAAATGCTAATTGTATTTTTAGTAATATTAGTAGTAGTTGTAGTTGTTGGAGAAATTTTATACGAATGGGAGGAAAATAGAAATGGGAAGAGGAAAAAGTAGTGCAAAAAAGAAAGCTAAAAAAATTAGAGAGAAGAATGAGGCTAATCTATTAAAAATGAAAGAGATTGGTACTCAAATAAAACAAGAGAAAGAAATTAGAGATTGGAAAACAACTTTGATTACTAAGAAAAAAGCACCTAGATATGTTTAGAGGTGTGTATGGGTAAAATTTTAAAAGGTGTAATAAAGCTTAATGATGTTCCAGATGATTATAAGAATGCAGCCATATTTGTAAATAGTTTTAAATTAACTAGATATGATATTAAACTAGCACCACCGTGGGAATTAGCATTCATTATAAATCGAGGTAAAGAAGAAAAAATTAAAAGTATTAGAGATTATATAAAATGGGCAGGAGGGCATGTCTTATGAGTAGAAAAATTTATATTTGTGATTATTGCGGGAGTGAAGTTGTAATTACTCAGGACCGAATATACTGTGAAAATTGTGGATGTGAATTTGATGATGTAGTTGGATTAAGTTATTCAATGGGAGATGATGAAGGTGGTAGTGATTGATTCTGTGGATAAATTAAGAATGAAACCTGAGCAAGCAGCTAAGTGGTTGGGATTAGGAGTAGAAATGATAAGATTAAGACTTCAAAAAGGAGTAGTTCCATGGGGAGATGCTGTATATACTGGGAAGTCTTGGAGTTATAACATATATACTGCAAAGTTATTTGACACTTTGGGAATACCTTATAAAGTGGATATAAAAGAAGAGACCTTATAGCTGGAACTATAAAGTCTCAAAGGTATAATGCACCCATGAACAAAGCTATTATACCATATCCAATTAAAAATTTCAATGGAGAGGATAATATGAAAAACAAATCTAGAATGATAACATATATAATTTGTGTAATTTTAACACTGTTAGCTATGCACCTAGCATATATTCAAAGAGGGTATCTAGCAATAGGTGGAGAGGTATTAATACTTCTAATTCCTGTTCTGATAGATATATGGGTGGAGGGAAATGGAAGATGAGAAAGAGTAAAAGAGACAAAAAGGTTAAAAAAGTATTCAATGCTACCACTGAAAAAATGAAACTTCTTATCACTAATGAAAATGACTTAAAGATTTTTACTTATTATTTTAATGCTGAAGGAAATCAATTTTCAGAAAGAGTAGCTGGGATAATGGCAACTGTTTCATTAAGTATTTTAACCAAGGGTACAGATGAAAAAAGACGCTTGATATTACTGGCTAAAAAACAAATTGATGAAATTCTACCAGAGATGAGAGAAGCAACAAAACCACCTGCAAGCTTAGTAGTTTTAATGAGTTTGTTTGAACTGAATGAGATGTTAATAGATTATCTTAGATATGAAAATAGACTAGCAAAAGCTTTGCAAGATGATAAATTGGTTCAAAAGAATTTTGAATTTAGAGATTCACTACTAAAAAATGTTGGAAATATTATAACAGGAGACATGTGGGAAGATTTAGGTTATGACATGGTATATGCTGGAAAATTAAAAATAAAATTTGAAGAGATTTTAGCATGGATTCCAAGAGGTGTAGCAAGATTAGTTAAATACAATAAACCTTTTGTAGATGTGAAACAACTAGAAATATTGGAGGAGAAAAGAGTAAGAGTACTAGAATCATTAAAAATGACTGTAGATTTTTGTGATGAAGTAAAAGAGAAAGAGCCAGTACAAGTAAATATTTTTAGAGAGATGATGAGTAGAATCTTAATGGTTAGATATGAACTCAGACACTCTTTAGAAAATGAGATAAAAGATAAAAATGATATGAGATATCTTAAAACTTTGGTAACTAAGTTGGAAAAATTATTTAGCTGGCAATATAACCTGATAGAAACAGGAGATGATGGTTGTGATTAAATTAGTGTTATGTGAAATAAGTAAAGAATTAATATAAAGGAGAGATGAAAAATGGAAATTAATGTGAGAGTAACGATTGAATTAGGAAACACCGTAAAAGAATTTTTGGAAATGCTGATGTCTACTAAGGCTACCAACATAATAGAGAAAAAAACAGAAGAATTCCCTTGTACACCAGCTTCTAAGATTGAGAAAAAAGAAGTCTTAGCATCAAAAGATACAGAAAAAATTACTGTTAAAGAACCTGAACCGATGCCAAAAGTAGAAGCTGTAGAAGATAAAAAAGAAGAAACAGGAGCTATTCCAGTGACTCCAAAAACATACACCTTACAAGAGTTAGGGAATGCATCGAAAATAGTAATGGATAACGGAAAAAGAGAAGCACTAGTAGAGTTATTAGCAAGTTTTGGAGTAAAAGCATTAACTCAGCTAGACACTTCTAAATACAATGAGTTTGCAAATAAATTAAGAGAACTAGGAGGAGATATTTAATGTCACATGCATTATTAAGTGCATCAGGGGCTCATAGATGGTTATCCTGTACCCCAAGTGCAAAACTAGAGGAACAATTTCCAGATAGTACCTCGACATATGCTGAAGAGGGAACGCTGGCTCATGAACTTTGTGAGATAAAAGTAAATAAAGCTTTATTAGGTATGCCAACAAAAACATATAACTCAACTTTAAAGAAAATCAAAGGGAATGATCTCTATCAAACTGAAATGGATAAATACACAGATGAATATTTAGATTATATCCTGGAAAAAGTTCATTCATTTGATTCCCCGCCTACTGTTATAGTAGAAAAAAAAGTAGATTTTTCAAGCTATGTTCCTGAGGGATTTGGTACAGCTGACTGCATCATACTTGGAGATGGAGAACTTCACATCGTGGATTTTAAATATGGAAAAGGGGTAGAGGTATCTGCTGAAAATAATCCTCAAATGATGTTGTATGCATTAGGAGCTTATTTGGAATATTCTTTCTTATTTCAAATTGAAGCTGTAAAAATGACTATAGTTCAACCAAGAATAGGAAATATTTCTGAATACTCTATGCTCGTAGAAGAACTGCTTGAATGGGCGGAATTAACAGTAAAACCTAGAGCTCAAATGGCTTGGAATGGAGAGGGAGATTATGTAGCTGGAGATCATTGTAAGTTTTGTAGAGCTAAAGCATCATGTAGGGAGAGGGCTAGAAAAAATTTAGAGGCAGAAAATTTTGAATTGAAAGAAGGACCTTTACTAAGCTTGGAGGAAATAGGAGAAGCTTTAAAAAAAGCTATAGATTTAGCAAAGTGGGCTGAAGATTTAAAAGAATATGCACTGGCTGAGAGTTTAAAAGGAAATGATATTCCAGGTTGGAAAGCTGTGGAAGGAAGAGGTAGTAGAAACTTTACCGATAATGATTTAGCAATAAAAAAATTAAAAGAAGCTGGAATAGCTGAGGAATTACTGTATGAAAGAAAACAATATACCCTAGCACAAATAGAGAAAATGGTGGGAACTAAAGAGTTTAAAAAAATAGTTGGAGACTTAGTAGTTAAGAACCCAGGTAAACCTACTTTAGTAGTAAATACAGATAAAAGAGAAAAAATAACAAATAAGGTAACAGCTGCAGAAGATTTTGCAGATGAAATATAAATAAATTTAGGAGGACTTAAAAATGGCAGATATAAAAAGAGTAGTAACAGGAAAAGTGAGATTATCTTATGTACATCTATTTAAACCTTATTCAGCAGTTGAAGGAGGAGAGGAAAAATATAGTGTAACTATACTAATTCCTAAAGAGGATGTGGAAACTAAAAAAAGAATTGATAATGCGATAGAAGCAGCAGCAAAGGAAGCAACTCAAAAAATTTGGAATGGAGTAAGACCCCCTAAGATAGCTATACCGATTTATGATGGGGATGGAGTAAGACCAAGTGATGATATGCCATTTGGAGAGGAATGCAAAGGTCATTGGGTAATAACAGCTTCATCTAAAGCGGATCAAGCACCTGAGGTAGTAGATAAATTTAGAAATCCTATAGTAGACCAGTCAGAGGTGTACTCAGGAATGTATGGAAGAGTAGCTATTAGATTCTTTGCCTATATGTTTGGTGGAAAAAAAGGTATAGGTGCCGGATTAGGAAATGTGCAAAAACTAGCTGATGGAGAACCTTTAGGTGGAAGTAGAATTAAAGCAGCAGATGACTTTGCTGATGATTGGGTAGATGTAGATCCAATTACTGGAGAACCAATATAAAGTATATAAGGCGGTATGATCCGCCTTTAATAATACTTTGAAGGGAGAAAAAATGCAACATTTAAGCATAGATATAGAAACTTATAGTTCAATAGATATCAAAAGTTCAGGAGCTTATAAATATGCTCAATCTGAAGACTTTGAAATTTTATTGTTTGCTTACTCTGAAGATTTTGGAGAAGTAAAAATTATAGATTTAGCTCAAGGAGAAAATATTCCCGATATTATAGTGGAAGCTTTGAAAGATAAAAATATTTTAAAACATGCTTACAATGCTCCATTTGAATGGTGGTGCCTTAATCAAGCTGGGTATGATACTCCGCTGGACCAATGGCATGATACTATGTTTCATGGTTTATATTGTGGATATACTGCAGGATTAGGGGCTACAGCTACAGCTTTAGGACTTCCTCAAGATAAACAAAAAGATAAAAACGGGGCAGCACTTATTCGGTATTTTAGTATTCCCTGTAAACCTACAAAATCAAATGGGAATAGGACTAGAAATTTACCTGAGCACGAACCTGAAAAATGGAATTTATTTAAAGAATATTGTAAGCAAGACGTAGTAACTGAAATGGCGATATACAATAAATTATCACCATTTCCCGTCCCTCAATTTGAACAGGATTTATGGGTGTCGGATATTAGGATAAACGCCTTTGGAGTAAATATAGATGAAGATCTAGTAGCTGGAGCTTTAAGTATTGATGAGGCATCTACTTATAACTTAACCGTAGAAGCTCAGAACTTAACCGGTCTTGAAAATCCCAATAGTTCGGCACAGTTAGGGTGCTGGTTAAAAGAAAAAGGTATTGAACTTAACAATTTACAAAAAGCTACTGTATCAGAGTTATTAAATACTGATTTGCCCAGTGATGTAAAAAGAGTTTTGGAAATAAGGCAAGAATTATCTAAAACTTCTGTAAAGAAATATGAAGCCATGGTTAATGCAAAAGGCACTGACGGAAGAGTAAGAGGATTATTACAGTTCTATGGTGCCAATAGGACAGGGAGATGGGCTGGCAGATTAGTACAAGTACAAAACTTACCTCGTAACTATATCGAAACTTTAGATTATGCTAGGGAGATTGTAAAAGAACATGATGAGAGGCTTTTAAAACTCGTATATGGAAATGTACCTGATACTTTATCTCAACTCATCAGAACAGCTTTTATTCCATCAAAAGGTAATAAATTTGTTGTGGCTGACTTTTCAGCTATAGAGGCAAGAGTGATAGCTTGGTTAGCTAATGAGAAATGGAGATTAGAAGTATTTGCAACTCATGGAAAAATATATGAAGCTTCAGCATCTCAAATGTTCCACGTACCTATAGAAAAGATATCAAAAGGAAATCCAGAATATGTTTTAAGGCAAAAAGGAAAAATTGCAGAGCTTGCATTAGGTTATGGTGGAAATACAGGGGCATTACTTGCTATGGGGGCTTTGAACATGGGATTATCTGAGGAAGAACTACCTGATGTAGTTCAGAGATGGAGAAAAGCTAATAAACAGATTGTAGGGCTATGGTATGCATTGGAAAATGCTATGTTTGCACTACTTGAGACTGGGAAATCCCAAGCTGTTAATGGTATAGTTTTTAGGAGAGAAGCATGTACAGCATTAGGCTTAGATTTCATGACTGTAGAACTTCCAAGTAAGAGAAAACTATATTATGTAAAACCTGGAATAACTGAAAATAGGTTTGGAAGCCCTTCTATAAGCTATTATGGTATAAATCAAACTACAAAAAAATGGGAAAAACAAGAGACCTATGGCGGAAAGATAACAGAGAATATTGTACAGGCTATATCTCGTGACTGTTTGGCTGTTACCATAAAAAGAGTTGAAGATTTAGGGTTAAATATAGTTATGCATATCCATGATGAAATTGTTATAGACGCACCTCAGACTCTTTCAGTTGATTATATCTGTGATGTGATGGGGCAACCTATAGAATGGGCTCCAGGATTGATATTGAAAGCTGCAGGATTTGAAAGTAATTACTACATGAAAGATTAAGAAAGAAGGGGTGAAAATGCTAAAACTTGTAAACACTAGGCAATTAGTAATAAGTACGGCAGGTAACCGTGCAACTAAAACCTGGAAAAAAGAATTGATTTATTGGCATGAATTAGTGGATAAATTAGGGAAACCTTTAAAAAGTCCAGAAACTTTAGCAGAATATCTTAAATTACCAAAAGCTAAACAAGATAATTTAAAGGATGTTGGGGGATTTGTAGGTGGAGAACTGATAGATAATAAAAGAGTAAAGGGAGCTAAAACAAGAGATTTGGTAGCCTTAGACTTGGATAATATAGAACCTGGAATGACAGATGATGTATTAAAAAGAATATCAGGGTTAGGATGTGCTTATGTTGTGTATAGTACAAGAAAACATAGCCCGGATAAACCAAGACTAAGAGTATTGATCCCGAGTGATAGAAGTATGGATCCAGATGAGTATGAACCTATAGCCAGAAAATTAGCAAGTATTATAGGGATAAAACTATGTGATCCTACTACTTTCCAAGTAACTAGATTGATGTATTGGCCAAGTTGTAGTTCTGATAGTGTCTATGTTTATGCATACGAGGATAAACCTTTTATGGCTGCAGACGGGATACTATCTATGTATGAGGATTGGCAGAATGTGGAGGAATGGCCAAGGCTAGAAGCTGAGGACAAAAATATAAATTCATTAAGAAAAAAGCAACAAAATCCACTCGAGAAAGAAGGAGTTATAGGAGCTTTTTGTAGAAGTTATAATATACTGGAAGCAATAGAAAAATTTATTCCAGAAGCATATGATACTACGGCTAATCCAAATAGACTAACTTATACACAAGGAAGTACATTTGGTGGAGCTGTGTTATATGAGGATGGAAACTTTTTATACAGTAACCATGCAACAGATCCAGCCAGTCAAAAATTATGCAATTCTTATGATTTAGTGAGATTACATCTTTTTAAAGAACTAGATTATGAGGTAAAAGAAGGAACTCCAGTTGCTAAATATCCAAGCTTTGAAGAGATGAAAAAATTGGCCATAAGTGATAAAAATGTTAAGGCTGAACTTGCTAAAGAAAAAATAGCAGCGTCTGAAGATTTTGCAGAGGAGTATATAGATGATACTGGAGAAATCAACTTAGATTGGATGTCTAAATTAAAAATGAGTGATAGTGGTGGATACAGTAAAACCACAGAAAATATTCTGATAATACTGGATAACGATCCTAATTTGAAGGATAAGATAGTTTATGATGAATTTTCCAACAGAGGACTTGTGTTGGGGTCACTTCCTTGGAATAAAGAGGAGAAAAAAAGAAGCTGGACAGATGTAGATGATGCTCAATTAAGAATAATGCTGGAAACGAGATTTGGGATTACTGGAGCTAATAAAATTAATGATGCATTATTGGCACATTCTCATAATCATAAGATTAATGAGGTAGCTGATTATTTATTAAAATTAGAGTGGGATGGAGTAAAGAGGTTAGATACTCTTTTAATAGATTATTTTGGAGCTGCTGATAATATTTATGTTAGAGAAACTATAAGAAAAATGTTAGTGGCAGCAGTAGCAAGAGCTATAGAACCAGGAGTTAAGTTTGACAATATGCTTATATTGGCTGGAAAGCAAGGTTGTGGAAAATCTACATTCATAAGATATCTAGGAAGAGATTGGTTTTCAGATAGTTTATATACTTTTGAAGGAAAGGAAGCTAGTGAGCAGATACAAGGTTGCTTTATCATCGAACTTGGAGAGCTAGCTGCTATGGCCAGAAGTGATACTAATGCAATAAAGCAATTTATCAGTAAAACAGAAGATATATTTAGAGAAGCTTATGGCCGTAGAACTGGAAGATATCCTAGAAGATGTGTATTCTTTGGAACTACTAATGAGGCTGAAATTTTAAGGGATAATACTGGTAATAGAAGGTTTTGGCCTGTGACATTGGGTATAACTGAGCCCACTAAAAAAGTTTTTGATGATTTACCTAATGAAGTGGACCAGATTTGGGCTGAGGCCGTAATGAACTGGAGATTAGGAGAATCACTGTATTTAAGCGGAGAATCTAAAGAAATCTCTGAGGTGGAACAAGAAGCTTATAAAGAAACAAGTGTAAAAGAAGGATTAGTAAGAGAATTTTTAGAAAAAGAAATCCCAGAGGATTGGTACAAAAGAAAATTAGAGGATAAAAGGACTTTCTTATATGGTAATGAAACTATTATACCTGAAATGAAAATGATAAGAAGGACTAAAATATGTGCCTTAGAAATATGGGTTGAATGTTTTGGTAAAGATGCAGGAACTATTAAAAGGATAGATACCATAGAAATCAATAACATCCTATCAAATATTAATGGTTGGGAACGGAACAAAAAACCAATGAGGTTTGGAGAATTTGGGGTCCAAAAAGGCTTCTCTAGGAGTGTAACTTAGTACAAAATGAGTAACCTTCTAAAATAGAAAGGTGTAACTTTAAATAAGGAAAGTTACAAGAAAATTACGTAGAAAGTTACAAGCTTAAAACCTCAATATTTTTATATTTGTTATATATTTGTAACTTTGTAACTTTAAATCTATATATAATATAAAAATTATATAAAATATAGAGAAAATACAGTATTTATAATCTATAATTTCTATAATTCCTATATTTTATATATTATATAGGGAAAAAGTTTACAAAGTTACACTTAAAAATTTTAAGGGGTAAAAAAATGATATTAAAAGAGAGAGAAATAGAGTCTTATTTTTGTACACAGATAAAAAAATTAAAAGGATTACCATTCAAATTTGTTAGTCCTGGTAATGCAGGAGTTCCAGATAGATTAGTTGTACTCCCGAAAGGTTTAGTAGTATTTGTGGAGTTAAAAGCACCTGGAAAGAAAACAAGAGCTTTACAAGACAGACAGATTGCAAGACTAGAAGGGTTGGGGCATTGGGTGGAAGTTTTAGATTCTTTTGAAGCAGTAGATGACTTCATAACTAGAGTAAAAGAGGAGATGTAAAAAGATGGAGTTTATACCACACAAGTATCAACAGTATTGTATTGATAGAATGATATCCGATGATAAATTAGGGTTAATGCTAGATATGGGATTGGGGAAAACTGTTATAACACTTACAGCTATAGCAGATTTGAAATATAACAGATTTGAGGTTAATAAAATTTTAGTAATAGCACCTAAGAAAGTGGCTGAAGCTACTTGGAGCAAAGAGGCAGAGAAGTGGGACCATTTATCATTTCTTAGGATAATCCCAATTTTAGGGAGTGAACAGAAAAGAATAAAAGCTTTGAATACCCCTGGAGATATTTATGTAATAAATAGGGAAAACGTAGTATGGTTGGTAGAATATACAAGAAATCATTGGATATTTGATATGGTAGTAGTAGATGAATTTTCAAGTTTTAAGTCCCATCAAGCAAAAAGATTTAAAGCTTTGAAATTTGTAAGAAATAAAATATCTAGATTTGTAGGACTTACTGGAACACCTACACCTAATGGACTTATAGACCTATGGGCACAAATATATTTATTGGACCAAGGAGAAAGATTAGGAAAAAGTATAACAGCTTACAGAGAGCGATATTTTAATCCAGGAGAAAGAAATAGAACTACTATATTTAGTTATGAGGCTAAAGAGGGAGCCAATGAGGCTATACAGAAAAAAATATCAGATATATGTATATCCATGAAAGCTGAAGATTATTTAGAATTACCGGATCTAGTAGTAAATGATATTCCAGTGGTACTGGATAAAAAAGCGGAAAAAGCTTATATAGACTTGGAAACGGAAATGATTTTAGAACTTGAAGATGATGTCATAGACGTAGCTTCAGCAGCAGCATTATCTAATAAATTAATGCAACTTGCTAATGGTGCTGTGTATGATGAAAATAGAAAAATAGTTGAAATACATAACTGTAAGATTGAAGCTTTTCTAGAGCTAATAGAACAGTTGAATGGGAAATCAGCATTAGTATTTTATAACTTCCAACATGATTTGAGTAGATTACTACAAGCATTAGAAAAATCAAAGTTGAGAATCAGGGTATTAAAAACAGTAGAGGACCAAGATGCTTGGAACAGAGGGGAAATTGATGTACTACTAACTCATCCAGCCTCATCAGCTTATGGACTAAATCTACAGCAAGGCGGGAATCATGTAGTTTGGTTTGGATTAAATTGGAGTTTAGAACTTTATCAACAGGCAAATAAAAGATTACATAGACAAGGGCAGAAAGAAAAAGTAATAATACATCATTTGGTAGTACAAGGTACTAGAGATGAAGATGTATTACAAGCATTAAACTCAAAAGGAGATATACAAAATACTTTGCTTGAAAGCTTAAAAGTTAGAATAGAAAGAGTGAAAGGAGTTAGAAAATGACTTATGTAAGAATTTTAAGAAAAAATGAATTAAAAAAGATATATAGACTGGTAACAGATATAATAAAAGGGTGTAAAAGTGAGGATTATAAATATTTATTTATTGGGCCAGATGGAGCAAGAGGAACGGATACTTATAGAAATGGAAAATATTCAAGAATTACATTTGAGAAACCTATAGCTATACCCTTACCAGTAATCGACGCCATAAAAGCATCCAAAGCTGAAACTGTAGAATTAGCATTAATAGAAGAACAAGGAAAAGAGTATATTCAATTTAATTTAAAAGACAAAAAAGATGAAGCTTTATTTACTATAAAATTGAATAAGCCTTGTGTACAATATCCAGCTTTTGAGTCAATCGAAAGGCTTAGAAGCTTAATTGAGGATGCGTTTGAGGCGGGGACTAAGGATTTAAAAGACGCATTAACTGAGATAAGTAAGATATCAAAAGATTGTATATTTGAAATATGGGTAAGAGGACTTAGATTAAGGGCTATGGATGATAAAGGTGTGGATGAAAAGAAAATAATTGATATACCTACTACAAAGTCAACTAGACCTTTCAAAATAGCTTTAAATCCTAAATATGTATTAGATTACTTGGACAAACATGAGAGTTTAACAGTAAAAATGCACTTTTGCAATGCTTCAACATATGTTTGGTTTGAGGAATATAAGGATAGTTACGATTATATATTAATGCCTTTAGCATTAAGAGACTAAAAGAGGAGATGTAAAAATGGAGATAAAAGAGCAATTAGAAATGGCTAAAAGAATTATAGAGGTTGATGGAGATTGTAGGGAACGCATGTGTACTAAAGGGTGTCCTTTTGAGGAAGAATGTGAAAATTCAAGTGGGTGTGATAAAAAATTTGTAGAATTTTTAAAAGATTTTGTAGAAAAAAATAGTGGATCTACAGATAATGTGAACTCTCCAAACCATTATAAATTAAATGGACTTGATGTAGAAGTCATAGATGTTATAAGAGCATCCATGTCTCCAGAAGAGTTCAAAGGATATTGTAAAGGTAATGTAATTAAGTATGTTACTAGAGAAAATAAGAAAAATGGTATGGAAGACTTAAGAAAAGCTAAAAAATATTTGGAATATGCAATAGGAGAATGATAGAAATGTTACTTAATGAAGAGATAATACTATATGTTTTACTGGCAGGTGTATTAATAGATAAGTATGCAGGATGGGCACTTTTAATAAATTACTGTATTAGTAAATTGATAGGGTGATAAAATGATTATTAAAATAGGCGAAATACTTTACGAAATGAAAGTTGCTAAGGGTAAAGAAGAGGAAATCATACAAGTAATGAAAGGCATTAAAGAGTTCTTTGAAATTTTATGTTTCAATGTGGAGTATGAATTAGAAGAAGGAGATAGTTTAAGTGGAGAGATTTATAGTTATAAAATGAATAGTAATAAAAGATTAAACTACTATAAAAATGTCCTAAATAAATTAGGATATGAAGTAGAGTTTGAAGAGAAAAAAGAGTTAAAAGTAGTGGAGGTTTAAAAATGGAGTTTGATAAAGTTAGAATGATAACGGATAAATTTGGAGAAGTTAGTAAACTACTTGGGCTAGAAAAGGGAGAAACTACCCTGACATTAAGTGTTGAAGACAATAGTATCTTGATAGGTTTACAATTTGATAAGAGAGAAATTAAAGAGAATGAGAGATTAGAGATATTAAAAAAGATAAATTCTTTAAAAAAATATTTGAAAATCAATCATATAATAATTAATTCAAGAAGCATTATATTACAAGGAAATTAGAAGAGGGGGAAAATGATAAATAAATTATTAATAACTTTAGTAATAGTGGTATTTAGCATAGTATTAATATATTATTTTAAAGTAATTATTCCTGTTAGGAAGAGGAGTGAAGAAGAATTAAAGAAAGAGTTAGAGCAAGTTGGGAAAAAGTGTAATAATTGCAAATATATGAATAGGTTTAAATTGGCTTATGACCCTTGGGAATGTTATTGTTCTGATGGAAGTATACACAATAAATTTAATTATTTTTGTAAAAATCATGAGTTCAATGAAGAAGAGATAGAAGAAGCTAAATGGAGAGTAAAATTTAAAAAAGAAAGAAAAAGATAGAGGTAGAAGATGATTAAATATAATCCAGATATCAAAAAAATGTTAAATAGTCAAAGTGTTGAAGTCAACAAAACGATAGTGATAGAGGAACTATCAGAACTACAAAAAGAAGTTTGCAAAGATTTGAGAGGGTATGAAAGAAGAGAAGAGATTAAAGAAGAAATGGCAGATGTCTATATCTGCTTACAAATGTTGAAAGAGATTTATAACTTCTCTGATGAGGAACTCGAGAAAATGTATGAAAGAAAAATGAGAAGAAATATTGAGAGAATAAATAAAGATCGGAGCTTATAAATATGGATAGAAAAAAATACTTAAAAAAAGGGTACAGAATAAAATTAGAAATTGAAAGTAAAAAAGCTGTATTGGAAGATATGAGGGCTACATTAGATGGCTTACGAGCTGTTAGATTATCAGAAAAGCTTCAAGGTGGACCGCTTCCAAGTGATGAGAATATGGTAAATAGGATTAATAAAATCATAGAAGAAGAGAAAAAAATAGAGATACTTTATGATTTTATGGCAGATTTATCATCTGAAATAGATAAGGTTGAGGATGTATTAGAAAGAGCTATATTAAGATATAGATATATAACCTGTTTAACCTGGGAGCAGATAGCGGAGAAAATGGGATATTGCTTATCACAGGTATATAGAATACATAATAGAGCATTTAAAAATTTTAATAAAATAAATGACACTAAATGAGAGTAAAAGCTATTGTATGAGAGTTAAGGATGTGATATAGTATAAAATGTGGAGTGAGAGAAATCCTATAAAAGTCTTCTTTTTGAGAGAGGGTAGAGAGTCAGAAAAGCTGGCTCTCTAAAATAAAAGATATCTATAAGGGATAGACATAAGAGCTATCTCTTTTTTTATGTTTCGATTGTTTTGAAATATTTAAAACAAATAAAATGAATGTGTGGAGGTGATAATGACATGGCTTTATTAACTGAAAAACAAAAAAGATTTGCTGATTATTATATTGAAACAGGGAATATGACAGAAGCAGCTATCAAGGCTGGGTACAGTAAGAAAACAGCTAGAGTGATAGGACAAGAGAACTTGCTAAAACCTGCTATTAAAAACTACGTTGATGAAAGATTAAAAGAATTAGAAGAGAAAAGAGTGGCTTCAGCTACTGAAGTGATGCAATTATTAACCTCAGCTATGAGAGGAGAACTGGATGAGGAAGTAGTAGTTGTAGAAAGTATTGGAGATTATTGCTCTGAAGCTAGAGTAGTAAAAAAGAAAATAGGATTAAAAGATAGAATAAAAGCTGCTGAACTTATTGGAAAAAGACATAGATTATTTACTGATAAAATCCAAGTAGATGGATTAGTTCCAGTAATGATAACAGGGGAGGATGAAATTGAAGATTAAGAAAGTAAGCCTACCCAAACTTATTGGAAAAGGATATAAAGATTATTGGAATTTTACTGGAAGATACAGAGTATGTAAAGGATCCAGAGCGTCTAAAAAAAGTAAAACAACAGCTTTAAATTTTATCTATAGACTTATGAAATATCCTGGAGCTAATCTACTTGTAGTAAGAAAAGTATTTAGAACTTTAAAAGATAGTGCCTATACAGATTTAAGATGGGCAATTAGACAATTACAGGTTGATGATTATTGGGATTATAAAGAAAGTCCTTTAGAACTTATATACAAACCTACTGGGCAAAAAGTATTATTCAGAGGGCTGGATGAGCCTATGAAATTAACTTCCATAACAGTTGATGTAGGCTCATTGTGTTGGTGTTGGATAGAGGAATCCTATGAGATAACAAAAGAATCTGATTTTAATATGCTAGATGAATCTATTAGAGGACAAGTAAATGGAGATTTATTCAAGCAAATAACTTTAACTCTCAATCCTTGGAATGAAGGGCATTGGATAAAGAAAAGATTTTTTGATGCAGAACCTTGTGATGATATTCTAGCTAAAACTACCAATTATCTTTGTAATGAATTTTTAGATGAATCAGACTTAAGATTATTTGAGAGAATGAAAGCTGAAAATCCTAGAAGATATAGAGTAGCAGGATTAGGAGAATGGGGAATATCAGAAGGGCTTATATATGAGAATTGGGAAGAGAAAGAATTTGATATACAAGAAATTTTAAATAACATACCTGATATAGAGAGCAGTTTTGGGTTAGACTTTGGTTATACCAATGACCCTACTGCTCTTTTTTGTGGGCTAATTTCATTAAGTAGAAAAGAGATATATGTTTTTGATGAACTATATAAAAAAGCTTTAACTAATAGAATGATTGCTGATGAGATTACTAGTATGGGAAAAGCTAAAGAAAAAATAGTAGCTGATAGTGCAGAACCTAAGAGTATAGATGAACTATATGACTATGGACTGTATAGAGTTATACCAGCAAGAAAAGGAAAAGATAGTATAAATAATGGTATTCAATTTATTCAAGGATTTAAGATTATAATCCATCCAAGCTGTACTAACTTTTTAACTGAAATAAGTAACTACACTTGGGCCAAAGATAAATTTGATAAACCTATCAATAAACCTATAGATGATTTTAACCACTTAATGGATGCTATGAGATATGCACTAGAAGGATTTATTGAAGGAGATACATTTAGTTTTGATTAATAAGGAGGTGGAATAGTGTTAGGATGGCTTAGAAGTAAACTATATAGAGATAAAGTTGAGAAGGGCTCTGATAAAGATGTTAGATACTTAGAATATATAGTTGAAAGATTTTTGCATAGTAAAAAAAGATTAGATATGATTACTGGAGAAAGATATTATCTAGGACACCATGATATTCTGTGGACCAAAAGAGAAGTTATTGGGGAAGATGGTAGATTAACTGAAGTTGATAACCTACCAAATAACAAAAGAATAGATAACCAATATGAAAAGCTAGTAGACCAAAAGGTAAATTATCTATTAGGAAAACCACTTACTTTTCAAACTGATAACCAATCATACCAAGAGCAACTAAAAAAGGTATTTGGACTAGAGTTTCATAGAATTATTAAAAACCTAGGGGAAGATGCATTAAATGGTGGAATAGCTTGGATATATCCTCACTATAATGATAAAGGAGAGTTTGTCTTTAAGAGATTTGAGCCTTGTCAAATATTACCAGTATGGAAAGATGAAGGGCATACAGATTTAGAATTTGTAATTAGAATTTATACTATCCAAGAATGGACAGGTTCAATGCTAGAAGATGTGGAGATAGTAGATGTTTATAGTTTAGCTGGAATAGATAGATATAAATATCATTATGGAACTTTGAAATATGATTCTCATTATAACTATTTCAATATAGGAGAAGAACAATTTAACTGGGATAGATTACCAGTAATTCCTTTTAAGTATAACTTACTTGAAAAACCTTTAATATTGAGAGTAAAAAACTTACAAGATGGAATTAATAAAGCTATTTCAAACTTTGAAAATAATTTAGATGAAAATCCTAGAAATTGTATCTTAATATTAAAAAACTATGATGGACAGAAACTAGGAGAGTTTAGAAAGAATTTATCTACCTATGGAGCTGTAAAAGTTAGAAATGATGGAGGAGTAGAAAAGCTTACTGTTGAACTTAATGCTCAAAACTATAAGGATATTATAAAAATATTCAAAGATGCATTAATAGAAAATGGTAGAGGATTTAATGCTAAAGATGATAGGCTAGGAAGTAATCCCAATGAGATGAATATTCAATCCATGTATGCTGATATAGACTTAGATGCTACAGGAATGGAAGTGGAATTTAGAAGTGGATTAGAAAAACTACTATATTTTGTTAATGCATATTTTAGTCATATGGGATTTGGAGATTTTGAGAATAAGAAAGTAGATATCATATTCAATAAAGATATCCTGGTAAATGAATCTCAAACTATAGCTAACTGTAAAGCTTCAGTTGGAATAATTTCTGATGAAACTATTATAGCTCAACATCCATGGATAAAAAATCCTGTAGAAGAGTTAGAAAAAATTAAAAAGCAAAAAGAAAAAGAGTTAGATACTTATGGAGGAGCATTTGGGAATAGTAAAAATCCAGATGATGTAGATGAGTAGTTATTGGGCTGATAGATTTTTATCAGAAGAAGAGAGAAGAGATAAAGATAATAGGAGATATTATTCAACTATTGAGAAAGAATATAATAAGGCTTTAGCTGGTTTAGAGAAAGATATTGAGTATTGGTTAGGGAGAATAGCTAAGAATAATGATATCAGCCTCTCAGGAGCTAAGGAACTATTATCTAAAAAAGAATTACAAGAGTTTAAATGGACAGTAGAAGAGTATATCAAAAAAGGAGAAGAGAATGGAGTATCTGGCCAATGGTTAAAGCAATTAGAAAATGCTTCAGCTAGGGTACATATTCAAAGATTAGAAGCTCTTAAAATTCAAATACAAGATAGAATTGAAAATATGTACACTACTAGAGATAGAAGTATGGAAGATTACTTATGCAGAGTATATAAAGATACATACTATCATACAGTATTTGAAATTGATAAGGGAATAGGGAATATTCAATCTAGTTTTAATAAATTAGATGATAGAAAAGTATCTCAAATAATACATAAACCATGGGCAACAGATGGGAAAGACTTTTCTACAAGAATATGGGAAGATAAAGCTAATCTAGTAAATACTCTTCATACAGGACTTACTCAATCACTTATAAGAGGTGGAAATCTTGATGATGTAGTTAATGATATATCTCAATTTGTAAGTTCTAAGATAAAAAATAAGAAGTATGTAGCAAGCAGATTAGTTACAACTGAGAGTGCTGCTTATGCATCTAAAGCACAAGAACAAGCTTATAAAGATTTATCTGTAGATAAATATGAAATACTTGCTACTTTAGACCTACATACTTCTGATATATGTCAAGATTTAGATGGAAAGATATTTGATAGAAAAGATTATCAAGTAGGAGTAACAGCACCACCTTTTCATCCTAATTGTAGAACAGTTACAGTTCCTTGGTTTCCAGATGACGTAGATACTGGAGAAAGAGCAGCAAGAGGAAAAGATGGAAAAGTGGGATATATTCCTCAAAATATGACTTATAAAGAGTGGTATAACAAATATGTAGAGCAAAAATTTGAAGAAGATGGTATAATAGAATTAGAAGAAATCAATATAAAATTGGGAGAATTAGAAAAAGATTTAGGAGAGATTCATTCTAAAGAAATAAAAAGAATTTTGAGTAAAGCTCCTAAAAATATTCAAAAGATATGGAATCGTTATGCTGATGAATTTAAATTTGCAAATACTAAGCATAAAGGAACTGCAAATTATTCAACATATAAAAATGCAGTTAGTTTAAATCTAGAAAAAGTAATGAGAGATAATAAATATGATTTTGGAGAAGGAAGAGGCCCTGAGATTTCAGAAAAAGCATATGGTACTTTTTTCCATGAATTTGGGCATAATATTTCTGCTTTGATTTCTAGAGATAAAGGTGTGAAATATTATGATTATTCAGATATATTTGAAAGTAAAAAATATATGAATAAAAAAGGTTCTGGATATATGCTATCAGAAATGTTAAAAGAAGAGGCAGATGAGAAAATAAAAGCACTTGCTAAAGAAAAAGGCATAAAAAAATCAGAAGCTTATTGGGTAATGAGTTCAAATTTAAGAAAAATGACAGCATTAGAAAGTGGCGATATTTCAGATATATTTAGTGGATGTACAAAAAATAGAAGTGTGGGATATTTTAAACACGATACTGGATATTGGAGATACACTAATGTTGGTGTTGAAGCTTTTGCAGAAATGTTTGATGCTACTATTAATAATCCCGATTCTTTAAAAAGAATAAAGGAATATTTCCCAAAATCATATGATATATTTTTAGAAATGTTAGATAGTGTGGAGGTAGATTAGTATGAGAACTGTTAAAGAAATATTTAATGATTATGAGAAGAAATTTAACGAAACAATAGCTATACCAAGGACTTGTCAAGATATAGAAGAATTTTTAGAGGAAGTTGAAAAATGTATAAAAGAAAATCGTAAAATAGATGAGGATAAATGGTATGGAGAGCACGAAGAAGGAGTTTTATATTAAAATTTATTGATTATTAAGCACTTAGAGAAATCTAGGTGCTTTTTTAATACAAAAATATAAGACTAACTATTAAATGTCAAATCAAAAATAAAAAAATTTAATTTAAATTTG
>OGUD01000828.1_pt1 | contig 20572 bp, 21 predicted proteins | sample 1573671 | NCBI WGS metagenome assembly OGUD01 (sample SAMEA2582065, study PRJEB24529) | metagenome | biome: Human gut stool | place: China | collected 2011 | reverse complement strand
TGCCGCATTCCTCCATCCGAATGAATTCGGAGGCTTCCTGCGGCTGTTTCTGTGACAGGCTTCAAGATGGGGCTTCGTCTCGACGCTTCGAAAGCGCTCGAATAGCCTCCAACCGCCTCGGCCAAAATAACACTTGGCCGCTCACAACGGTCAATTTTCGGGATGCGGGTGAACAAAAGCAACAACCGCCCGCACGCCTTTTCAGCCATTTGCACAATCCCCCTCATTCCGCCCTGGAGGCTTGCTGATCGGCAGGCCTCGAACAAGAACAACAAATGTCCGTAAAGGACAAGGAATGAAAATGAAATCCATGTGCTCAACAATGTCCGCACAGGACGCCGTCGCGCCCGTCGTCATGACCGAACAGGCGGGCAATGTTTCGCGTTTTATGCACCAGCTTCTGACCCGGCGCGAAGTGTCGGACGACATGCGCGACTTGCTGATGTCCTACGTCGAGGCGAACCTGCCGCCGTCGGAGATGTTGAGAGAAGACGAGGCCGAAGATTGTCGGCAGCGTTTTCGCGAAGTCTTCAATGCCGAGGTGGACATGCTCCTGGCGTCCTTTGAGGACGGCACACTCACCGATGAAGAGGTGCGCAGCTTCTGGCAGGCGCATCGTTTTCCCTTCATTGCAGGCGGGATTGATGAATACAGCACTCAGACGGGCGCAGGCTGTGAAGATGCCTATCCGGCCTGGATGCACTCGGTCGAGTGGACGCGCGATCTCATCGAATCGTTGATTCCCACGAACTTTGTCATCGCCTTCAAGGAATCCGAATTGAGCGCCTATGCGCTCGTTCCCGAAGTGACGGGCAGGCCGTCCGACTATCCGTGCGGTATGTGGTCCTATACGGCGCTCTTTCGCTCACGCCTTCCGCTCGGGCTTCTCGAACGCCTGATGCAATGTTTCATGGAGGACGAACGCGTTCAACTTCCGAGCGTCCTTCAGGACGTTGTGGTGTCGTTCGAAGAGGTCGAAGAGGGAGGAGGAAAGGAAGAGGGCATTGTCTACCGCTGCCGTCTGGAACTCCCGATCAAGGTGGGCATTGAACGCCCCATCGCGCTTGGTGAGGAAACAACGCCCTTTGAAACCGTGCCGGCCTCCTTCCCGGAGGGGAATCGTGACGCCTTTTTCCAAGCGGCCATCATGGACTTTTCCAGAAAGGTTCTCGCGGGCTATGAGGACGAGACGGACGACATGAAGCGCCTCATCAGACGCGGCTTCTGGCAGATGTCCCGTTGTCCCGAGATGCGTCCCTTCAACATTCTCGAATGTCTCATGGGACCACTGGAGGATCAACTCCAGAATACGTTCGGTGAGCGGTCTGCCTACTCGGGCTTTGTCATTGAGGACATTGCCTACGCGGTCGTCACCGACCTGGCAACGGAAGAGCTTGCTGCTCTGGCGAAGTGCCACGGCTATGAAGGGTGGTCCTTGAAGGATTGCGAGTGCTTGATTGAGCCCACGGCAGAGGAGGCGCGTGGCTTTTACCGCGTCACGCTTAAGAATGACCGCGTCGGCGCAGCCAGGATCCGATTGAACTTGAATTGAGCTCGCTCTCAAGCAAACAAACGCCCGGTTCTTCCAAGAAGGCCGGGCGTTTTTGTATTTCAAAGGTTGGCGCGGTAGAGGAGGCTCTGGGACCAGACGACGAGCGTTTCGATGTCGAAGTTGTCGCTTCTCACGGTGGCCTTGTCATATTCGCCCTTGCAGACGGCGTCATAGACCTTTTCGTCAACGGAGCCGTGTTCGACTTTGACGAAGCCCTTTTTATCGCGAGCAAGGTTCATGGCCTCTTCGTAATGTTCCCGCAGATAGTCGTACCGCAGGCGCTTCTGATTGCAGTCGACGTTGACCGAGCTGTAGCGGTACTGCATTTTTCCGGAGATCTTGGGAAAGACTTCGAGCACGTTGCTCCGCTTCACAAAGCCGAATGCGCCGTTGCGAATGTCGGAGAGATTGAGAAAGACAATGCCGTCGGTGCTGCTTTCGAGAATGGCCCAGTTGTTGGGCACCTTCTTCTCTAGGGCGAGGGCGGGCAGGGCGGCCAGAGCGCAGAGGCCGGCAAGAAGCAATCGTTGCATGTGCTGAGAACTCCAATGGGGAGAGGGACAGGGCAGGGGGCAAAAGCCCCCAAAATGCCGCATCCCAAAAAGTTGAGGGCATTTTCTCACCAAGGCGGAGCTTCGATGATCGGCATTCGAGGACGAATCCTTTTCTGCGATGGGGAGAAGAGAGCTTGGACGCCATCTTTTCGAATGCTTCCCGGTCGGAAATTGGGGCTGTTTGAGAATGTTGGGATCATTAACAACCTCATCCAACCCTTTGAAATGTACAGAGAACAGAAAAGTTCCGATCGGTTTTGGCTTTCCGTCGTCGCAAGCACGGCGCTTGCAGTCGGCACGTGCGCCGTGATCGGCAAGTTTGCGCCCCACATTCTCGGGATTCCTCTTGCTTCGCAGCAAACGCACGAACCCATGCCGAGAGTGCTTGTGCTTGATGCCAACGATGCCATGGTGCGGCTGGGCGAACAGTTGCCCAACGGCATGAACGACACCGCCACGCTTCGCAAGCTGGTTGACAACGTCATGGCCGATCTGGCGGACGCGGGGGCCGTGATCATCGACAAGCGTGCCGTGCGTGCAATGCCCGAAGGCGTGGAGATTGATACGCAGGTCTTTGTGGATCGCATCATCAAGACTATGCCGCCGATGCCGGAGACTGCCCTCAAGCCCGTTCCCGTGCCGAAGCTCGACATTAAGAAGGCGGGCGAGCATCAGAGCGACCGTCCGGCCATCAAGATCGACGTGACGCCGGAAGAACTTGCTGATCTGGCAAAGCCTCCTCAGAGCGAAGAGGATCTGCAAAAGACGCTCGACGTGCTCAATCAGTTTGCCGATGTTCTTGAGCAGATGCAGAAAGCTCAGAACGCCCAGCAGAAGACGCCATGACGTTCAAGCTTCCCAACAGTGAATTCTGGCTCAAAAGCGGTGCACTGCTGGCCATCGCGGTGACGTTGGGCGTTCTCTTTCAGACCCGCTATCGAATCGGAATTGATCCCCAGGAAACCCTCTCGATGACGGATCGCGTGTTCCTTGTGGACATCAAGAACCGTGTGGTTGAGAAGGGGGCGTCGTATGTCTTTGCCGTGAAGAACGCGGAACCTGTCTATGAGGACGGACGCGAGATGGTCAAGCGTGTGGCGGGGATGCCCGGAGACTTTGTGGAGATCAATGCCGACTTCGACATTACGGTCAATGGTCAAAAGGTCGGCAAGGGTTTCTGGCACCTGCAGGGACAGGATCCTGTCTTTGTGCGCGAGCACTTTACGGGTAGCCGCCTCCTGGGCGACGACGAGTATTGGATGATGGGGCTCTCCGAGAAGAGCTTTGACTCTCGTTATTTCGGTCCCGTCCGTTCGGAACAAATTCGAGGAAAGGCGTATGGCATTTTCTAGACTGGCACCCATCGCTGGTGCCGTGCTCATGTGCATCTGGGGTTCTTCGGCCAATGCCGAAGAGGCCAAGACGCCGAGTCCGCTCGTGCCGGGCGCAAATCACATGAAGGCGTCTGAAAAGGGCGTGCCGAAATTGAATTTCCAGCCGCTCTTTGGGAACGAAGTGGTGCGCATGAGCCAGGAAGGTACGCCCGTGACGTACCTTCAGGACTTGAGCATTCAGTTGGGCCGAGAGATGGCCAAGAGCTTCCTCAAGGACGAAGAGGAGCGCAGAAAGCGTGGCGAGAAGGTGCCCGAGCGCGTCAAGCGCGACTTGTGGGCCGAGCGCGAAAAGGAAGTGGCCGAACGACGTGCTAAATATGGGCCCGAGCACACGAAGAACTTCACGATCCCCGGCACGACGCCGGAGATTTCTGCCCGCATCTTCTCGCCTGAGGGCCGCGTCTACAAGGATCAGGCCGGCAATACGGTTTATGAGACGAAGCAAGAGATCGTCACGCAGTACACGAACGGTGAGATGAAGATCGTTCCCCGCAATGTGGTCAACATTGTCCTCACCAATGTGAGGGAGGATCATGAGCCCGCCGCTGACGCTCCTGCCACACCCGAGACCGAAGCCTACAACGGGTCGCTCGCCGGTGTCGAAAAGGGCTTTGATGCGTCCGACATGCGTGACGCTGCCGCCATTTTGGTGCGAGAAGGCAAAGGCGTTCGCGTCGACAGCTACTTCAGCGACGTGCCGGCGAACTGCGACGGTTGCTCGATCGAGTCGTCCGGGGCCTCTCCCGTGTCCCCGACGAACAACGACGGTTTAAATCAGAAAACTGAAAAGACAACCGAAACAACCGAAGGGGGAGAGCTTCCTCCTCCGATTCCCGTGAGCGAAGCACCCGTGAGCGAAAGCACATGGGAGAAGGTGTTCACGAGGCTCTTGGGCATTGAAAGTGCGAGCGCTGCGCAGTTCGATCTTGAAGAGATTACGCGGCAGGGCAAGGCTTTGATGGCCGAAGCTGAAAAGAAGGATTCCGGGCTCGAAGAGAATGCGCACGACGCATGGGCGCAGGCCGAGGCCGTGGAGCTCGTCGAAGAGCTCGCCCGTGCGGGCCGTCTTGAGCCCAAGGCCGAGGAGGTTGAAACGCTCGGCTACATGACGGAGCAGCAGCTCGCTGAAATCGCGCAGGCCGAAGCGGCGAATCCGACGATTCGGGATACCTACATCTTCGTCTCCTACAGCCTTGGGGACGATGCGCTCCTTGACATTCTCGAATCCGCTTCCGGGAAAGACAACGTGGAACTCGTGATGCGGGGCATTCCGAAAGACAGCAATCTCGTCGACGGGCTCGTGCGCATCCGCAATCTGGCCGCACGATTCGATCCGATTCCGAACATCATCATCGATCCGATGCTCTTTCGCGCTTATGACGTGAAGGTTGTTCCGACCGTGGTCCGCGTCTCCGACAAGCGCATGGCCCGCCCCAAGGTGAGGCTCATCGACGAGGTGCGCGAGAAGACCGGCATGAGCGACGAGGAGTGCAAGGCCAATGACAACACGTCCTTGGTGAGGAAGAACGAGGTGCCCGCAGACTATCGCGGACGCACCGTTCCGATGATGATCGCCAAGGTCGAAGGTCTCAACAATGCCCGCTGGCTAAACGAGCGCATTGCCAACGGCCATACGGGGGATTTCGGGAACAAAGGCTACGTGTATCCGATTCATGAGCCCGACTTCATCGAGGTCATGCAAAAACGTGCGCTCGGCATCGACTGGGAAAAAGCGAAGCAACGGGCCATCGACAACTTCTGGACCGAACAGTCGAGCCGCTTCTGGTCGCTTCCGACAGCGAAGACCTCGGTCTCGCGCGTGCTTGATCCGACCTTCATCGTTTCTCAGGACATTCGAGACATCAAGGGCACCTTCATTCATCGCAAGGGCGACCTTGTCAACCCTCTTGATCATCTTCCCTTCAACGATGCCATCGTGATTTTCAATCCGCGTAGAGCCGAGGAAGTCGAAGTGGCGAAGCTTCTCAAGCGGCGCTTTGAGAAGGACAAGGCCATCGGACAGGTCGTCTGGATTGCGTCCGAATTTGATGCGACTCGCGGATGGGACAGCTACACAGAGATTACGGAAACGCTCGATGCACCCGTCTATCTACTCATGCCCGACATCGTCCAGCGTTGGGAAGTCAAGGTCACGCCGACCGTCATTACGGCGGACAACAACACCCGAAAGTTCATTGTGGAAGAGATCGCGCCTTGCGTCGTTGATCCTCAAACAGGAGTTTGCGTTGTCGAATAAGTTCAACTTGAAAGCCACCCTGTGGATCTTCATTGCGACGGCTTTTCTTTCGTCCTCACCGCTTCAAGCCGCCGACGGCGGATCAGAGTCAGATTCGAACGGCAACAAAGGCGATCCTTGCACGTCAAGCGAGGTTTTTTCCGCAAAGCTCATCAAGGACATTTGCTGGGACTGCACGCAGCCCATCCGTGTCTCAGGCGTCACGATTTCCGGGAAGGATCGCAAGGACAACATTCCTTCGCGTGCCGCAAAGCAAAGCTTCTGTCTGTGCGACGACGATTTGGGCGTGCCCCATCCTGGGATCGTGACGCAGTTCTGGGAGCCCTATCGCATGGTCGAATTTCCGACGATTCCGGGCTGCATGAAAGCACTGAACGGCGTGCGTTTTCCGTTTACAAAGACGTTCATCGGGGACAACGGGCGATCGGACAAGACTGGTCAGCATGGAACGTCCTTCCGGCACTACCACTACTACTCCTTTCCCGTAATGGCGATTCTCGACATGTTCGTGCCTGCCTCGTGCAACCCGGAAGGCTATGTGGACATTGACGTCATGTTCCTCTCTGAAATCGATCCTACTTGGAACATCCCGACGCTCGCCTACTTCTCCATGCCGGAGAATGCGCTTCTTGCGACTGACCTTGCCGCCGTGGCGTGCATTCCGGATGCCATCTCCTCATCGTTCGCCGGAATGCCGATTCAGGATCTCTTCTGGTGCGCCGGCGCCTGGGGGCTCATATATCCGGTTGCAGGCCAGACGATGGGGCCGGACATTATCAACGGCACGTCGCTTGCGACGGCGCGTCTCCTCACCGTCTTTCACCGTCGCGGGTTCGTGCGACGAAGTGCCGGGAGCGACGCCATGTGCGGCGGCGTCGTGGATCCGACCCTTCCCAAGTACATGTACCAGTTCACCCTGTTCGATCCGATTCCCGAGACGGATGACTCGCATGTGCTGGGTGAGTCTGCGCTGATCTGGGGACTGCTGAGAACCCTCCCTGCTATTGGTGAGGATCCTACGTACATCATCTGGCGCTGGCAGGACTGTTGCCAGCTCAAGTCAAGCGGAGCCCTTACGGGCGAATAAGTCATACAAGTTGCGATCGTCATGCAAATCAATACCCTCATTACCGCCTTTCGAAAGTCGGTCTGTACAACCGTTTCGGTAACGATGCTTTTTGCGCCCACATGGGCCATGGGAACCGATACCAACATGAAGGCCATTGGCCGTGAGGCACAGTCCTTTGCGACCGAACAGGCAGGCGACATCAAGGCTAATCCGCCAGCGCTCGTCGGAAACGAACTTCAAATTCCCATGAAGGACGGCACCTCGCTCTCCTTTGGTACGGGCGAGCTCACCAACCAGTCCGATTCCCTGAATCGTCAATGGACGCCTGAAGACATTGCCGAACTCAAGGGCCTGTTTGACGGCTCGGACGACGAGGGGGTGGAGAAGGGCAATGCCGCCAAGGAAAAGCTCTTCGGCAACACCAATACGCTTGAAGGCCAGATTCATCAGATCATGATCGACGGGTCAAATCAGGTCATGCCCGACTGGTCCAAGGATCAGATCATGATCGAGGCCGAGAAGATTCTCGACCAGTACGAGACGAACGACATCACTGACTGCAAGACCGACAAGTTCCTCATCGACAAATCGAAAATTGTTCACGAGACGAAACTCGAACAATGCGAACAGGTGGTTGACCGTTCCGGCAACTGCCAGATCACACATGACTACCGCGCGGGCGTCATTCGACACTACGATGGTCCCTACAACATCGAGTCGTGCGGGGAAGGATGCACCACCATCTGGCTTGGCAAGGTTGGCGACAACTATTGGCCGGGGGGCTCCTGCAAGCTCTACACCGACGAAATTCTCTTCGTCGTCACGAATCCGGACGCCATTACCCGTGCCGAGCTCGACTACGCTGCCTATGACGACCAGATGCAGGTCTGGATCGGACCGCGCAATCGCGAGCAGAAGGTCTACGAAGGTCCGAATTGGGGAAAGTTCCCGTACAACGATCACAACAATGATCGCCGTCCGGGAACGACATGCGAACTCGGCACGCATTGGATTTGGGATCCCAAGGGAGACGGCTTCGGCTGTACGGAATCCGCCTGTCGCTACACTCAGCAAAGCCTTGGTGCCATCAACATCACCAGTCAGATCAAGAGCGTGGGTAAGGGCGGGATTGCACGCTTTTACCTGCGTGATGCCATCGGTGGCTATGGCGAGGCTTTTGCGCGCATGCGCATCTACTACGATGCCAAGAAGGCCATTATTGACGACGCGTGGACGCCGCCCGAATGCGTCCAGAACGTCTACGCCATCAACGACAAGTTTGCCAAAGGGTCGTATACCTGTATTTCCATGCCCACCATCGGGAGCGACGGCTGTGCGCAGATCGACGGCGTCTTTGTCTGTCCTCACCACCTGAATCCTTCTCCATTGCCGGGAATCAGCAACCTCTGCATGAAGGTGAATGTCAATGCCGATTACGATTTTTACAAGGGACAGATGGACTGTTGGACGGACATCAACGGCAATCTGCAATGCCCGAATAACCAGGGCGGCTCGCTCGACAAGTGCTCAAAGCTAGAGGAGAAGGGGTGTCAGTTCATATCGTCAAAGTGTACCGAGGGGGCATTGGGCGCGTCGGGAACGTGCTATGTGAACGAAGCTACCTATGACTGCGGCAAGGATGTCGTCATCAACGACTCCGAGGAGGTCACGGAAACTACATGCTCAGGCGACGTCTCCTGCATGGGTGAGGACTGCGTCGGGATCACGGAAACCGAAAGTGAATCGTTTGCCAAAATCTCGGCCCTCATGAATGCCTTGCAGTACATGGCGCAGGACATGGAGTGTACCGGTACGAACGAAGACGGTACGTTTACACAGCAGGAAGACGTCAAATGCAATGTCTTTGCTGGCAATCCGTCGAAATGCAAGATCGCGGTGGGCGGCATTTCGGACTGCTGTGAGAATCAGAACCCAATCGGTATGGGGTCGTATCTAGGCATGATCATGAGCAAGTCGACGGGCGAGCACATGTTGGAACCGCTCAACAAGTATTTGACCGGCGAGATCATTGATCCAGAGTCCATCGAGCTTTTAGGGCACGGGGCCTGGAGCTCGGTGAGCCAGATCGGAGCGGCTTCTTGGGCCGTTTCCGGCTATCTCAATGTGTTCTCTTCGTTCATCGAGAACATTTCGTCCTGGCATGACCTCTTCTTCCCGAGCATGGACGTTTTGATTGCGCACGCCAAGACCGCGATCAAGCTATACATCAAGCAATGTCTGCAGGATCTTTTTAAGGAGGTTGCAAAGAGGTTGTGGGGTAATGCAGTGGGAAGTGGTACAGGGTCTTCAATGTCCGGTCCTGCAGCAGAAGCCTTGGGCGCCGCCGGAGCCGCCTTGGGAGTTATCGCAGCCATTTATGCGGCCTACTGCGTGGCGGTGATGCTCATTCAGGCTGTCTACAAATGCACAGAGGACGAAATGCAGCTCACGGCCATGCGTGACGTCGGGAACTGTCACTACATCGGATCGTACTGCGACAGCAAGGTGCTTGGCATGTGCGTCAAGAAGATCAGATCCTACTGCTGCTTCTCGTCGCCCTTGTCTCGCATCATCCAGGAGCAGTTGCGAAAACAAGGTGACAGGCTTGGCGCAGACTTTTCGAACTTTGGTAGCGCCAAGGAACCGAGGTGCGCGGGCATTCCGTTGGAAAAGGTTGGATCGATTGACTGGGACCAAGTCGATCTCTCCGAATGGGTAGCCATTCTCGAAAACAATGGGAAGTTCCCAAACTCGACCACTGTTGATGTCAACAAACTGACCGGCAGTGAATCCAAACTAAATTATGACGGCGAACGCGTGGATACCGTGACGCGGAACAAGGACCGCATTCAGTATGTGGACGTCGATGCCGAACGCAAGCGTGCGCATGAGGAGTATCAGGTCGATACTGGCTATCGCGGCCAGCAAAAATAGCGCAAAGGCAGCTTGAGAAAGGCCCGGCTCTGGGAAAGGAGTCGGGCCTTTTGCAACGCTAGGCGGGAAGAGGGCGATCAATCGATGTCGCGAGGATTGAGAATGCCCCAGATGCCGCGTTCTTCCCAGTTTTTCTGGTAATGGTCAATAACACCGTCCGTCACGCGTTCGACAGTGCTCTTGCTCATCTCTTCGCGATAGCACTTGAGTTTATCGGCAACGAGGTGGCAGTAAGCTACCTTTCCGTTTTCGCCCACGAAGCCGGCATGGCTCGAATCATAAGCACCGTAGAAGTAGTACCCGTCGCCGGCTTCACGTCCGATGGCTTCGCGGTCTTCACGGGACAGGGCGAAGGACTTGCCTTCCGAGGTTTCCCCCTCGGTCAGTAAGCCGATTCCGCGAATGATGAAGGCTTCATTCAGGTCGGACAGCCACTTGGGCGGCGCTTCGCGGGAGGCGGCGTTGTAGTAGAGAGTGCGAAGCTTCACTTGGCAAGAGGCATCGGCATCGTTCGCAGGCTTCGGACACCCTTTGGCGGTATTGATGAGCGTGAGGCGATTTTCGATCCAGGGACCGAGTTCGCCGTTGCCGCCGTCGGCTTGCTGGGCCGTGAGACGCACTTCATAACCTTGTTTCCGCAGGGCCTTGGCGGTTCGATCCGCCGCGCCGTCAAGGACCGCGGCTTGGGCGTCATAGATGGTGGCGAAGCCCGTCGGATCGAGGATGGCATCCCATTCGTCAAATTCTGTTCGCACGTAGGCAACGCTGGTTGAGATGGTCGAGATTGCTGCGGCTCCAAGACCGACGGCGAGGCCGTCGTTGACGGTGCCATTGATGAAGCTCTTCATGGCACCTTGTTGTGAGGCAGACATGATGTTCTTCGCCTCAGGGGCAAGGTCGTTCACCCGAATGCCGAAGGCGTGCGCGATCTGATGAGGGCGCGAGTATTCGTCAGATTTGAGCGGGATGTTGGCATGGAACCCACGGATCTTCACGCCGTGAGCAAGCTGCTCGGGCGTGTAGTCGGGGTTGGAGGCGCAACCTGCGAGAAGGGATGCGGAAATGGCGAGGATGAGGGCAAGAGGTTTCTGAGACATTTTCTTGATTCGGCGGTTGGAAAGTCGCATGATGCAGCGATGAATAGATTCTTGCACGGGCTTTTCGAAAAATCTCGTTTTGTGAGGGCAAAATTTCGCGCAACAAAAAGCCCAATCCGATGGGCGGAATGGGCTTGGGGGAGAAGCGAAATCGAGCGTCGCAAGGGGACGCGTTCTTCGCTTCTGTTCGGTAGAATTCGAATGTCTCTGTTCGTTGCTTGGCCGGAAGGCCAGGTTCCCCTGGGCCAGCTCCGGCTCGGCGGGGTTACATCAACGAAAAACGGCCCCAAATCCTGAAACCTTGGGGCCGTGCACGTCAGAGGGGCCACGCGATGCAGCACTTGAAATCATCGCTTGCCTGCTTCCTCGTTGTGTTGGGACAATTATGCCTCATGGGCGAGATCGAAATCAACTGTTCGGTTGATTTTTCGATCCACGTCGGTGGCATCCTGACCATCTTGGGTGCAGTGGTTTTCTATCGAAAGTAATTCTACGATAGAAAACTTAATGGGCCGTCTTTCCTACCCGGAGAGGCGGCCTTTTTTTCTAATCCGCCACCGGATGAGGAGCATCTGATTCGCCGTTTGGGCCGCCCTGCGATTGCGCTTCAATGTCCTCTGCGGACTCGGCAACTACCTCATTTTCGGCATTGGCGACGGCTTCTCCCTCGCTTCCTGCTCCATCATTCTGTGCAGGCGAAGCAGCATCGCGTTTTTCATTGCGACGTCTTCTTGCATCCGCTGTAATCTGTTGCTGCTTACGAAAGAGGGTGGTGCTCAAGTCGCGCAGCATCTTTTCCCAATGCGCGAGGATTTGCTTGTGTTCGTCGTCCGTGACGAACCCGGAGAGCCAGCAGGTGTCAATGACGCCGATGAACTGGTCAAGATCCTGCACAAGGCGCAGATAGCGAAGGGATCGCGGGGTGTGGTAGGGGACTTCTAGGACGTGATCGGTGGAATAGTTCGCTCGCATGCCGTCAAGACCCTTGGCGGCGAGAATGGCGCGTGCGCCGTCGTAGGCTTGCTTGATTTCCTTCTCGCGCTGTTCGAAGATGTCGTCCACGAGCTTGAAGAACGCCGAAACCTCTTCCTGGGTGGCGATGTTCTGGAGGACGAAGGTGGCGTTCGCCATGGCGTCATTGAAGCGACGGAAGTTGTACATGACGATCTGGAACGCCGTGTTGCTCTTGAGAGAGACCTGCATCGTTAGGAAGGCGCGAGTGTAACGTTGCCCGCTCACCTGCGTCACTTCAGGCGTGGCTGCCTGACGGGGTTCCTTTTGCGTCGTCTTGTTGTTGTCGGAGAAGCCGGATGCGACATCTTTGCCGGCGTCAATGATGGTCTTTTGGGCTTCCGCTTCGGGAGACAGCGGAACCTGATCCAGGGAAATGACAGAAGACATTGTTGAAATCCATTTCAAACCCGCGAAAGTGCGGTCTTTCCATTCTCGGCTCCTTGAAGTCCATGATGAACAGGCTATCGAAGGCGGGAGCTTTGCCTTGGAAGATGACGCTTTGACCGATGCGATTGAAGGGCGGGCCGAGGGCCGCGCCCTCCGATAATGGACAGATCGCAAAACACGGAAGGGGCGAACCGCCTCTTCGCCGAAACAAGAACTCAAACTAGCAGCCAACAAGGACCAGCCATGCCGCAAGATAAGCCCGCATTCTTCGTCGAATTCTTTCGCAATCCGTTGACGGAAGCCTATCCCTAGGTCTTCCAGCCGCTCGGAGACGGGATTGAATTGACTCGATGGTGTCGCGGGCATGACGACCCGCGCCAGTCCTCGCTCTTTTCGCTCTTTGCCATCCGCCACGAGGACCGTTGGGGACTTGATGCCGTTCGCAACTCGGTTTCGGACGTCGATACGAGCATCTACCTTGGCGTTATCGCCCTTGAGGACGAAAACGATCTTCTGGGTTGGTTCGATGCTGTCGTCGACCGCATGAACGCCAGCATCCCGCTTGATGCCGACGTATCGGGATCGAGCTACGAGGCGACGCGAGGCGTTGCATGGCAGTCGGAGGAAAAAGGGGAGTTTCCTTGATGCAGAATGGATTCTTGCCGTTCCTTCAGAGCGCCCGCGCTGTCGAACTGTTGTCGGTCGGCGCGGGAGTGATCCTGCTCGGAACGTTGGGACTGCTCTTCTGGGCGGCTTTCCTTGGCGGACTGGCCACCCTGTTTGCCTGTTACGGCATCGCCGCGCTTTTTCGAAAGGCTCGATCCGGGCATCCGAAAACTTGCTATGATTAGACGTGTCGTGGAGGGCGACGTTAAACAAGACCTCAGCGTATTTTTGAATTTCTGCCTTTTTGCTCTTCTCTTTCGCGCTCGTCGCAACCGCCGCCGTCGTAATGCATGGCGATGACGGATGTTGTTTCGATCTCGGTTCTCCCACTCCTTGGTGAGGACATCAGACGTAGCGTCGGCCTTTGGCTCCCTTCTCGGAGCATTTCCTCCCTTTTCCTCACCACGACGGAAGTGCTATATCCGTCGGTTCTGCGTTTTGGAATGACGCCCCTTGTCGCGACGGGGCTTGGCTTTTCTCCTTTTCGTCCTTAATGCCTCTCTCGGGCACATTGCGCCATGCGGACTGATGCACAAGCGTTTTGCTCGTGCAGAATATTTGTGCATTTCTCCTCTTCGGGAGAGCGTTGGCTTGGCGGGGATGCGGGGGCGCGTCCCCGCCATAAGCCGAAGAGTCAATCGGAAAGCAATCGGCTTTCCCATTGGCTTTTTCCGGCTCTCATGAGCCACTTCAAGGCAGCAGTCGCCTTAAAGACTGTTTGATTTTTTTCTTTTTTTCGTTTTCGCTTGACCCGATGGGCAAACTCAGCCCATCGCGGGCTCTGTTTGTCTCTTCGGCCAAGCCGAGGAGACATTATGAGCAATACGATTCAAACTCAAATCTATTCTGTTGGTCAGACGTTCGGGATTCCCGGCGCCGAGAACATTCAAATGACGTCGCACGCTCCGTGCGGCAACCCGTATGTTCCGCAGACCAACGCGAACTACAAATTCCGCAAGGACCTGCTTCGCAACATTCTCATGTACCTGCAGGCTCCGTGCGGCGACGCGCTCTATCTCTCGGGTCCCACGGGCTCGGGGAAGACGAGCGCCATCACGGAAATCGCGGCCAGGCTCAACTGGCCCGTCCAGTCCATCACGGCACGTGGTCGCTTGGAATTCCAGGATCTGATCGGTCACCACACGCTGGTGTCCGAAAAGCCCGGAGAACCGGCAACCATGAAGTGGGTCTACGGTCCGCTCGCCAAGGCCATGGCGTTGGGTCACATCTTCATTTTGAATGAGATCGACCTGATGGACCCGAGTGAACTCTCGGGCCTGAACGACCTTCTCGAAGGCCGTCCTCTGGTGATCGAGCAAAACGGCGGCAAGGTCATCAAGCCGCATCCGCTGTTTCGCTTCGTGGCGACCGGCAACACGCGAGGTTCCGGCGACGAATCCGGCATTTATGCCGGCACCGTCTGCCAAAACGTCGCAGCCATGGACCGCTATCGGATGCTGATCGTCGACTATCCCGAAAAGGATGTCGAACGCGCCATCTTGGCTGCTGAAGTTCCGCAGATTCCTGAGGACCTTCGCGACAAGATGATCAAGATCGCCAACGAGATTCGCAAGAAGTTCCTGAGCGAAGACCGTGAACTCAACGTCACGCTCTCCACTCGAAAGCTTGTCCAGTGGGGCAAGCTCTGGACCCAGTGCTACGGCGCTCCAAGTCCTGCACAAATGTCGTTCGACATCGCGTTGCTCAACCGTTGCCAAACGGGTGAGCGCGAGGCCATCGACCGACTCTGCGAACTCGAATTCGGATCCGCCGTCTGGACGCCCCGTCCCAACCTTTAACGCCCATGAAGGGGACTTCAACCTCCTTCATGGGGCTGAAGTCTCCTTTCCGGGATCACCCCAGAAATCCACTTCATTTCTTCATTTTTCTCAAAAGGAGGCTCTCATGTCCATGTTCAACCGCTCGTTCCTTTCCTGTGAACTCATCGGCAATCTCGGCCAGGAACCCAAGTCCGTTCAGACGAAGACCGGCAAGCTGATGGCAACCTTCACGGTGGCCGTCACCACGTCCGTCAAGGACGCCGATGGCAATTGGAGCAACCAGACCCAGTGGGTCGGCTGCACCACGTTCGGCGGCTTTGCCGAACGCGCACTCAAAGTCCTCCACAAGGGGACGATGGTGCTCGTCAAGGGTGAACCGGCAGTGCGTCAGTTCACGAAGAAGGACGGTACGAACGCCGCCATGCTCGAAGTCGTCGTCAACGACTTTGTTGTTCTCTCTTCGCCCAAACGCGAAGCAGGCGATGAACCCCAGCAGGCCCGTCCGGTCCGTCAGGCGCAGGCTCAGACGCGCGAAGCGAATGCTCGCGACGCCTTCGAGGCCGAAGCCAAGGCTTACGACGCGTTCTGTTAAAGAGGTTTGTCCGGCATTTCGATGTCGGGCGCACTTCTGATTTTTCTTCAACCGATCCCATGCGGGGCCCGCAAACCCCGCCATGGGGTTTCGGCTGTCTGCATGGGATGACTTTTTTCCAACAAAGGAATCCATCATGTCTGTGCAGACTCAAAGCTTGATTGAATACTTCGCAACGAAAGCCGGGATTGCCCCCGACAAATACTTCGAGGCACTTCGCAGCGTTCCCTTCGTCAACTGTCCCAACATCACGCGGGAGGAAATGACGGGGGTGCTGCTTCTTGCCAAGAAGCTCGACCTTGATCCGTTCTCGAAGGAAATCTACGCCATCCCGGGCCGCAATGACGGTCCGGTGGTGCCCGTGATTGCCTTTGACGGCTGGATGAAGATTCTGCTTCGCCAGCCAACGTTCGACGGCATGGAAACCCTTCCATCCGACGAGATGATCGAGGTGGACGGCTATCCGCGCAAAGTTCACGCCTGGTGCGAATGCGTCATTTACGACAAGGAACGCTCGCATCCGATTCGGGTGCGCGAGTACTTTGAAGAGGTGATGCGCCCGCGCTACTTCAGGACGAACAAGGGGAGCGTCATGCTCGACCAAAACAGTCCCTGGGTGCGCATGCCGTGGCGCATGCTTCGTGCCAAGACCGTCATTCAGGCCGTCCGAAATGCTTATCCGGTGGGCGGCTTTGAGGTGATGTCCGAAGATGAAGTGGAAGAAGCCACGGCAGAAGCCGTTGCCGCGACGCCCGCGCCCACTACCTCGTCCTCAGCGACGAAAAAGGAGCGGATGCAGGCCAAGGTGACGCGTCCTGGATATGCGACGATTGCCGACAAGGCAGCTCTTCATGAACTGCTGGAGAGACTGATCTCGCACGTCCATCAGAAGGGCAAGAGCGTGAAGGCCGCACACGGCTGGATCATCAAGAACATCGCACTGGACTCCCAACCCTATGCGATTGACTGGGTGACGGCACACTTTGACGGCACTCCCGTTGAAGCGCCGGCACCTGAGCCCGTTCCTGATCCGACGCCCGCGCCGGAACCTGTCGCTGTTGAAGCACCGCAAGCGAAGCCTGCTGAGAACGTACTCGATGACGCGCCCGACGCGGATTCATACGATCTCGAAAGCTTCCGCGACGACTTCGACATCGATGCCATGTCGTAATGCCGCCTTTTTTTAAATGTCCTCTTCCGGGAAGGTGCCCTTTGCGGCACCTTCCTCTGGAGAGGAATGCGGAGAATTTTCATGCATTTTGTAGAACTCGATCAAAGAACCGATGCCTGGTTTGAGTGGCGCAAGAACGGCATTACGGCAAGCGAAAGCCCCGTCATTGTCGGTCTGTCACCCTATCAGACGCCCTGGCGTCTCTGGGCGGAAAAGACAGGCTTCATGGAAAGGCCTGACCTCTCCAGGAATCCCAACGTTCAGCGCGGCGTGCTTCTTGAGGACGCAGTGAGGGAACGCATTGCGCAGGATATGTGCGACATCATCGAACCCGCTTGTGCCGAATGGGACACGGACCCGATCTTTCGTGCTTCCTTCGACGGCCTGACGTCTTCCAACCTTCCGGTGGAGATCAAGTGTCCGTCGGAGCGCGTCTTCATGGATGTAAAGGTCAACCGCGAAGCCTCGGAAACCTTCAAGCTCTACTGTGTCCAGGTTCAACATCAGATCCTGGTCGCGGATGCGCCTAAAGGCTACCTGGTCTTCTTCTGCAACGATGAACTGCTGAAGTTCGAAATTGCTCGCGACGAAGCCATGATCCAAATGATCCTCACCAAGGGGCGTGAGTTCTTTGCTTGCTGTCGAGATAAGCGCGAGCCTGCGCTTGATCCCGAACGCGACGTCTATATCCCTCGGGATGAAGATGCCAAGAAGTGGGCTTACGCTGCTCGCGACTACCGCATGCTCGAAGAACGCATCCAGTCCCTTAAGGACCAGATAGCGGTCTACGAAGCTCAGCAGTCGTCCATCAAGGACACGCTCAAGGAAATGTGCGGCCAGCATGTGGCCGTGGATTTCGCCGGCGTCGCCGTAAGGCACTCGTTCGTCAAGGGACGGGTGGATTACAAAAAGGCGCTGGAGCTCTCTGGCATCATCGTCGACGCGGATGATCTCGAAGCCTGCCGCAGCAAGCCTGCGGAAAGGTGGAGCTTCAAGCTCACGGACTCAGATGCTCCAAAGGATCTGCTCGACGAGGAGGTCAAGGCGGCAGCTGCCGTGCCGAAGCTCAACCCGCTTTGGTGGGATTGACAGGCGGTTTTCTTTTTTTCAACCCCGTGGGGATGCGAATCCCCGAGGGGCGCGTCTCCACATTTTTATTGAGGAGACGAAGTTGAAGATCAAAACTTCAAGCATCAAGCGCGTGTTGACTGTCATATGCCAGAAGGCATTGCTGTCAATCGCAGAATTCATCCTGTTGATATCTGTAGCCGGGTACGTAGCTACATTTATCGAGAAAACGAATCGCTTGATGACCTGGTCGGTCATTGTGATCGGGTTGTTTGCGGTGATCGTATTGCGCTCCCTGCAACAATTGTGGCAGGATACAGAATAAGGAGATCAATATGTCAGGTAACGAATTTTTTGCTCTAGTCATGTTCACGGCTATTGCTATTGGTTTTGCCGCTGCTGTCGGGTTGTATTTCCTCACTCGTGCAGATCACAAGTGACAACAACCATAATTGACCGCACTCGCCAGAATAAATAGTCTTTTCTCTTTTCAACCCGTATGGGACGTCATCCCATGCGGGCCGGCGCCCCTTCTTTTTTTGGAGGACGCCATGTCCATCAACTACTTCGCTCAAGCCACCAACTTCGAATCCGCCATGTCCGCGCTCTCCGCAAGCATTCTCGCTTCGGATGGCCGTGATTGGTCTCGTCTGAACGTGGCATATTCCCATCTGCGTAGCAACGCTCAAACGTTTGGTTCCGAGCTCATCGACGCCGCGTCGAAGGACGCGTCTCTGGTGGCGCTCTTCCGCCACTACCGCGCTCGTCTCAATCAGTTCGAACGCTGCCGCGTGCGTCTCGCCCAATTCGCATCTCGCGATTTCGGCAAGGAAGTCCATCCCTCGGATATGCTTTGATTCGAGGTTGAGTCTTCCCAACAGCTTTGCTTTCGCTGTCCTCCATGGACAGCGAGAGCGAGCAGTTGTTCTTCGAGGACATTGGAGCACCTCCAGTGTCCTGAAAGAACAAATTTCGATTTTTTACGGCTTTTCCGTTTTTCTCCCATGCCTTCCATCGACACAGAAGTTGCCAAGTTCGACCTGTTCCATCCGACCGGCAAGCGTCTTGCCATGTTCAAGAGCTGCCTCGCTGAATGGAAGCCGGCGCTCGTGAACTCGGAGTGGAACCCATATCCGTATGAGCTCCTCCCCGACATGCGAACGCCCGGTGAGCTTGACTTCTTCGAAGAACAGGAAGCCTTTCGCCGCGCCCAGTTCGCCGCCTTTCTGCACATCCTGCATGAGGACGACATGGGTCTTTGGTTCAAATTTCCCGCTCTGCTTTTCGCCCCGATCCGTTGTGGTGAGGAAACGCGTTTGCCCAACGTGAAGTTCGTTGCCCGCGTTTTTTTTCTCGAAGCACTGGTACTCCTGAACGAACGCTTCTATGACGACGACTGGAAGGCCAAAATTGCCGAGTATTTTGACTATCGGTGGCCCGCCTTCAAGGGTGAGCGCATCACGCAGGCGCTCCTCGACGACTGGATGGATTGGCTTGCAAGCCGCCAATGAGATTTTTCGCTCTCCGGAGCGCAAAGAAGGCAACGGACGCCTTTAAGTTCGTCAAACTTTATCTTTTTTCTGTTAACCCCAAGGGTGTACAAACGACACCCCGAGGGGATAGAAGTCTTTTGTGCGCCCTCTTTATGGAGCACACAAAATGGCAACGCTTTTTCCGCACGAAACTGTCAACGCCGCTACGAATGCCGTCGCTGCGCTTGAAAATCTGACGGTTCTCTCCCTCACTATGTCGGTGTGGTCGGGAACCAAGGTCATGACCCCATCCGAACTCAATGCTGCCGGCGGAGCGGCTCTGCCGACCACCTTGGTGACGAACGGAGGGAAGAAGGTTATCGACCCCAAGCAACTCAACGTCTTTTCGGCTTTGCGCCGTCAGGCACACCGACTGCTCGGATCTCAGGGCGTCGCGTTTGCGGGCGGGGCTTATGCCATTCCCAACAATCTCGCCGACGCGATCATGCAAAAGCTCGAACTCATCATCAATGAGTACGAGCATGCGCGTGACGACTTTCTGGCCAACTACGACAAATATGTCGAAGAATGGATTGCGCAGAATCCAGGTTATGAAGCCTTGCTTCGTGCCGGCGTTCTAACGCAAGCCGAGGTCGAGAAGAAGTTCGGCGCGTATTACACGACGCTCAAGCTCTCGACCTCCACGCCGAGAGATCGTGAGCGCGCAGATCAGGTTGTCGAAGATCTCGGCAGCAAGGCGCTCGATGAAGTGTCGAGGGATGCAGCCGACTACGCCCGCTCGATCCTCACCAAGTCTGAGGTCTCGCGGCGCGGTCTGAACCGCATTCGCCTGCTTCGCGACAAGCTCTATGGCCTTGGATTCCTGTCCTCCGCCATTACGCCCGTCGTGACGCTGATCGACAACGTGCTCGGCAAGATCCCAATGAAGGGTGACCTGCAGGGCGCGGTGGCTTCCGAATGGAAGGCGCTCATCATGCTGCTTGCCAACCGCGAAATGCTCGGCCAGTTCGCTAACGGCGAAATTGCGTTCCAGGCGTCGACCTTCACCATGCCGTCGGTTCAACCGGCAGCAAGGCCAGCCGATACTGACGAGCGTTCGCTCGCCTTCAACTTCGACGAGGCCAAGACCGAAGAGCCGTCCGACAGTGCGCCCGCACCCGAAGACGACGATTTTGATCTTGACGACTTCGATGATGCGTCCGATGTTCCAAGTGGACAGACGAACGCCTTCGAGGTCGCGGATGTGCCGGCGGGCGTCCTCAACGTTCCGTCGACCATTGCGCCCGTCCCAAGTGAACAGCCGGCCACGATGGGATCTTTCTTCTTCTAACCAACCCTCACGGGGACATTGTTCCTGGTGGGGGCGGTGTCCCCGTTCTGGAGACATCATCGTCAATAACCCCTGCCTAAAAGGCAGAGGCTTGAAAGAGCCTTTATTGACTAGCCTCAACGCCCCTCTTTCGAGAGGCGCTACGTTGGTTGGGAATATATAGGCACCGTGGGATGTACATCCTAGTTCCACGCTCTGCGGCCTGTGATTAAA
>OGUD01000823.1_pt1 | contig 20673 bp, 23 predicted proteins | sample 1573671 | NCBI WGS metagenome assembly OGUD01 (sample SAMEA2582065, study PRJEB24529) | metagenome | biome: Human gut stool | place: China | collected 2011 | reverse complement strand
GAGTGGCTTTCAGCCCCACAGCGAGCTATGGGGTTTTTCGCCACTTATTTATAACAACACTTGCACATTGCTATTTTCCCCCCCCACCTTCACATTTTGCCTTAAAAAATTAGGCACTGTAGCAGTAATGAAAATTTATATAAAATTTTCTTATTGCAACAGCACCTTTACATAAAATATTAATAAGTTTTTTAATTAATATAATACTCACTATTTTTGTTATCTAATTATTCTACTCTTAATTTACGGCATACCTTTTCAAAGCAAATGCCATACAACGCACCAAACGCATTATTTAATATTCTAAATATTATTGCCTGCCAAAAGCCGAGTATTGATACGGCTATTGACATTGCACCAAGCGAATTAAATACTGCCTGCCAACCATAAGTCGCCGAGAGTCCAACTCCAATTCCGCCAATTATTCCAATATAAGAATACATCGACTCAGGCAATGCAAAATATATTATCACAAACAAAAGCCCACCAACAATATTACCAACAATTCTTCCCTTTGAACGTTGTTTAATCTCATCTGTAAATGGCATTGTAACAGACATTACTGCTATACCAATCCACATACGGCGTGGTATATTAAATATCCCTGCAAGAAGTATAGCTGTTGATATAGCAAGTGCCATTCTAATCTGCCACCTTGTTCTTACTGAATTAATATCAAGTTCTTCAATAAGATGCTGCATACTTCTTTTAAATGTCTTTTTACTGTGCTTTATGTAGTATATCACCATTGTAATTACTGCCCCAACAAATATAGCTACAAGTCTTTTTATATACATATCTCCAGTTACATCATATCCATATAACAATAAATATCCTAAAAGAATTGTAGAATGATTAAACATAAGCACATTATGGCAACCAAGTATCATAAGAGTCATAATACATACTACATTAATCAAAAACTCCAACAAAAGTCCATTCGAATTAGCAAGACGAGGCCCTATTGCAAGAATTACAAATATTACTGGCAATACCAACATAGCATGATTTGTTGATATTCCTAAATCCGCAAATCTAAACGACAATACAAATAAAAGTATAACAACCCCTACTATACTATTGTCACTCCCAAACAACTTACCAAAAGCCATAACAAATACAGTACAAAAAGCCACTGTAATAAATATTTTAAAAAGATAAATTAAAATATGCTTAAACTTATCTTTCTTTTCCTGTGAATTTCTTATCACAGCCTTAGAACCAGCTTGATTAAGCTGTAATTCTTGATAAAAAGTCATCAATTTTCCTCCCTTTTTTGATTATCGGGGAGAAATTATATCATCACCCTTTCACAGTGTCAAATAATATTTTTATTAATTTAATTATTGACATACATTTGCTAAACAACTATCATTAACGTGATAATAATACTGTTAATAATTAACAGCAGTAAAACATTAGGAGCAGTAGTCATGGATACAAAAAATTTAATAACACAAAAACACTATTTTCGAGGAGAACTTGCACTTTTAATAGCCGTTTTAATGAATAGCTTCGGCGTAGTGCTAATGCTTCACTCTGGTTCTGGAATATCCGCTATATCAAGCGTTCCTTACGCATTTTCCGCCGTATTCCCACACTTTTCACTCGGCACTTGGACTTATATCTTTCAGGGACTTCTCGTTCTCTCACTTATGATACTTAGAAAAAAATTCGTACCACAATATCTTTTCAGTTTCGTAGTCGGATTTGCTTTCAGTGAATTTTTAGATATACATAAAGCATGGATAAATATATTGCCAGAAAACTTTATACTTAGAATTATCTACTTCGTAGCAAGTTATATTATTCTTTGCATAGGAATTGCATTATCTAACAGATGTAAACTTCCAATTATTCCAACAGACCTTTTCCCACGAGAATTGTCTGATATCACTCATACACAATATTCAAAAATCAAGATAGCTTTCGATGTAATCTGTCTTGCCACAACTGGTTGTCTTACCTTCTTTCTACTTGGTCAAATAGATGGACTTGGGCTTGGTACTATAATCGCCGCTTTTACTATGGGAAAATGCGTTGGCATGATTGGCAACTGGCTTGACAAACACTTTGAATTTATCACCTTTAAAACAAAGGTTGCTTAAAATACTCTGAGAAGTTAGCCCGTATTGCTATTATATTTTCATCATATCTTTTCATATGTCTTTTAACTAGCATTACGGCTTCTTCTTTGTCCCTTTTTTCAATCGCTTTAATTAGCCCCTCGTGGTCAGCTAAAATTCTTCCCAACTCTTTACATCTAAAACTTAAAATCGTTGTTCTGTCATAATGTGGAGAAATTCTGTCTACGAGTCCATACCAATAATTCTTGCCACATAAAATATATAACAGTTTATGAAAATCTTTATCCAATTGAAATATCTTTTCTTCATCATTTCTTTCAATATACATCTTCCACAGTGCGATATTCTCCCACAACAAATCAATCTGCTTACTTGTAAACTCATCACAAGCCTGCATTGCAAGCTCACTTTCAAGAACACTTCTCAATTGACGCACCTGCTCAACTATATCTTCATCAATATACGATACAAATGCTCCAATCTTAGGTTTAATCTCGATAAGCTTAGTTTGTGAAAGTTCAAGTTCCGCTTCACGAACTGGATTTTTGCTTACGCCTAACAGACGACATATCGCTTCTGCATCAAGCTGCTGCCCTGGGATAAGATTAGTGTGTATGATATTATATATTAACTGTCTTACAACATAGTCCTTTGCTGACTCCTTTGGCTGTCTTTCATCTATTTTAATCATACAATTCCCTCGTTTCTAAATATATTTTAATAGCATAATTATACATCATTAAGAAGCTAGTGTCTTTACTTTTCTTCAATATTTTCTTCTCGCCCACACATTTCATAACACAAAAATGTCAGTACACTCAATTAAATATAATATATTGTCAATCCAACAATTTCTACTTTCATATTTCAAGTATTTTGCTCAAATCTAAAACGTAAGATACATTCATTATTAATACTTGACATACCAATTTTTTGTTATATAATTATTTTATTGTTCTTATTAGAACTGTTATTTTTAGAACCATTTTCTTAATAGGCAATTATTAACTTTTAAAGTCAATAATTATGCCCGACGAAAGGAGTCCATTTTATGAATCCAACAGACTACTTAATGAATATTCAACTTACCACGAAACTGCATGAAAGCCTTTTAAAAAAAATCTGTGTAAAATACAATCTATCTTTAATTGAAGGCAAGATACTTTGTTTCCTACACAACAATCCCACAAAAGATACTGCAGCCGATATAGTTGAACTTCGTATGCTTTCCAAAGGAAATGTTTCAAGTGCCATTGATAAACTGTGTAAACAAGGTTATATACAGAGAGTTCCCGACAAAAACAACCGCCGTAAGATACATTTATCACTTCTTAGTAAGGCTGATGATATCAACAAAGATGTTGATTTAATGCTAATCGACTACAAGCAAAAGATATTTGATGGCTTTACTATGGAAGAAATGCATGCTTATGAAAACTTATGTCAACGCATATACTTTAACGTAAAAAAATCAATGGATAATAACAATTAAAATACATTTATAAGGAGGAAATTATGGAAAATAAAGAATTTCTAGCAACTGAGCCAGTTGGTAAGCTACTTTTAAAGCTATCACTACCTACTGTTGCCGCTCAGATTATCAACATGCTTTACAACATCGTTGATAGAATATACATAGGTCATATTCCTGAAAATGGTGCATTAGCACTTACAGGTGTTGGCGTGTGTATGCCAATCATTATGATAATATCAGCCTTTGCCGCCCTCGTTGGAAATGGTGGTGCGCCTCGTGCTTCTATTTTTATGGGTAAAGGTGACAAGACTTCTGCTGAAAAGACTCTTGGCAACTGTTTTTCAATGCAGATTATAATTTCAGTTATACTTACTGTAATTCTATTACTTGAAAATAGAAATATTCTTCTTGCTTTTGGTGCAAGTGAAAACACTATTGATTTTGGCGTTAGCTACATGAACATATACGCCTTTGGAACAATATTTGTACAGCTTACACTTGGTATGAATGCCTTTATATCAGCTCAAGGCTTTGCTAAGACAAGTATGCTTTCTGTATTAATCGGTGCAGTTTCAAATATCATTCTTGACCCTATATTTATATTTGGCTTAGGACTTGGTGTTCGTGGTGCAGCATTTGCAACTATTATTTCACAAGCATTATCTTGTATCTGGGTACTTCATTTCCTTTCAGGTAAAAAGACTTACTTACGACTTCAAAAGTCTAACTTTGCACTTCAAGCCAATATTATACTACCTAGCCTTACACTCGGTCTTTCTATGTTTATTATGCAGGCAAGTGAAAGTGTTATATCTGTGTGCTTCAACTCATCACTGTTAAAATATGGCGGAGATATCGCAGTTGGTGCGATGACTATTCTTACAAGTGTTATGCAGTTTGCACTTCTTCCTTTGCAAGGACTTGGACAAGGCTCACAGCCTATTATCAGCTACAACTACGGTGCTAAAAACGCCGACCGAGTTAAAAAGACTTACAAAATATTAGTTATAATAAGTGTATGTTATTCTTCTTTAATGTGGTTGCTCGTTATGCTATTTCCTAATGCTTTCGCTTCTATATTTACTACTGACGCATCACTTATCGAATTTACGGGAACTGCTTTAAGAATTTATCTTGCTTGTATCTTTATGTTTGGAATACAGATTGCTTGTCAGATGACATTTACATCAATTGGAAATGCAAAGGCTTCAATTATTGTTGCCGTTATGAGAAAGTTTATTTTACTTCTGCCACTTATATTTATTATGCCACACATATTTACATCTAATCCAACAATGGCAGTATATATGGCAGAACCAATTGCCGATTTCCTTGCAGTAAGCTTTACTTGCGTACTTTTCTTCTTTGAATTTAGAAAAGCAATGGCAGCACTTTCTAATTAAAATAAAGACTTACCTAATTCTATAAAATGGGGCTGTCGGATTAAGAAAAATAAATTTTCGTTAATGCGACAGCCCCAAATATATTTTTTAGAACTATGCTTATTCCAGTTTATTATAAATTGTTTTCAAAAAACTCTTTGAGTTGTGCAATAGCTACATCTTCGTCAGCACCATTTGCAGATATAGTAACCGTATCACCATTTTTTACTCCAAGTGACATAAGCATCATAAGCTGTGTCAATTTCTTTGTGTTGCCATCTTTTGTAATTGTACATTCAGATTCAAATTTCTTTGCTTCTTTTACAATAAGTCCTGCTGGTCTTGCATGAATTCCTTGTTCATCTTTAATTGTATATTCAAATTGTTTCATTTTTTTACTCCTTTTATATGATATTTTTTCTAATTTTATATTTCTGTGCAACGTATGTTTGTATAATATCTTATTCTGGCTCGTTGTCTAACAACCTTTCAAGATGCATTGCAAGATATCCAATCTCACTATCTAAAACAGGAAGTCTAAGGCTTTTTTCCATCTGGTGACAGATATGCTCAGCCATCAAAAATGCTTCTGGAAACTTCACCGACATATAGTCATTCAAGCTCATTTTCAATTTCTCTCCATGAATTACTCTAACCACCATATAACGCACATGGTTCATCAAACGGTTATAACTGATAGACATAACATCAATGGATTTTCCTGTTTCCTTCTCAACTATTGAAATACATTCTCTAACAGTCCTTGCAATTTCCATTGCCTGTGAAACATTTTCATCGACAATCGCTGCATGCACATGAAGCGCAATATATCCAATCTCATGGTCATCTATCTCTATTCCAAGTTTTTCTTTTAACAACTCTCTAATACAAGCTGCCACCTTATATTCTTTGTAAAACATAATGCGAATGTCTTCCGTCAATGGATTGCTAATCTGTTCTCCATTCTGAATACGACGAATGGCAAAGTCTAAATGGTCTGCCATAGTAAACAGTATCAAACGGTCTACTTTCCCAAATTCTTCTTCTGCTCTGCCAAGCACTTCATTGGCAAGTTCTAAACACAGCGGTGAAACTGATTTAATAATATCCTTTGCATCGCCTCGTTCTGTCATTTCTTCCAGAGAATAAATCTCCACTTTCTCAGAAATTGGCACAGTCTGACCGACCTTTTTTCCAAAAGCCACACCCTTTCCCATAACCAGACATTCCTGATTATTTTCATCTTGAATTCCTATAAAAGAATTATGATTTAATATCTTTGCTATCCTATACAACATACGTTTCTTTCCCCATCTTGTCTGTCCTTACTTAAGAACCTCTATTTCAAAAAGTGGCTCTCCTGCTTTGACTTTACCCTCTTTTAACAAATGAATTCTCTGATTATCTTCTAGTTCTGTACAAAGAACAGGAGATACAAGTGAAGGTGCGTTCTTGCTCAAATAGTCAATGTCCAACTTTAACATTGGCTCTCCTTTCTTCACTTTTTGACCACTCTCTACCAGTGCTTCAAATCCTTCACCATTTAATTTAACAGTATCAATTCCTACATGAATTAGCAAGCTAATTCCCGTTTCTGTTACAAACCCAACTGCATGTTTTGTTTCAAAAACAAATGCAACTTCTCCATCTTCAGGCGCATATATATATGGGTCTTCTGGTGTAACTACTGCACCATCTCCCATCATTTTCTCAGCAAAAGCTTCATCTGGTGCTGTTGTAATATCTGCTGCTACACCGCTAATTGGACTAGAAATTACAATACGGTCAACCACTTCTTGTTTAACTTCTTCTTTCTGCTCATCTGCTTTTTGCGCTTCTGTTATCTGTGCCGATGTTTCCAAAGTATCTGGTGCTGTTTCCAAATAATCTTCGAGATTAGATTTGATTACAGTAACATTAGGGCCATATATCACCTGTACACCTTGCCCTTTGTGTACGACTCCAGATGCGCCTGTCGCCTTTAATACAGCGTCATTTACCAAAGCTGAATCTTTTACTGTACAACGAAGACGTGTTGCACAACAATCTACATCGCTGATATTTTTCTTACCGCCAAGACCGCGTGTAATTGCTTCACTAATAGTATCTGAATCTTCTGAACCTTCAACTTTCTTCTCTCTATTCTGCGCTTCTTTTCGGGCATTTACGTCAGCCTTTGTATAAAGCTTTGTTTCAACATCATCATCTTCACGACCTGGTGTCTTGAAATTAAATTTCTTAATCATAAATTTGAAAATAAAATAATATAAAAAGAAGTAAATAATACCAACTGGTATTACTCTTATCCAACTTGTCTTTTCATTTCCCTGAAGAATACCAAACAAGAAGAAATCCAAAAATCCACCAGAGAAAGTCAGTCCCACAGCAATATTTAATATATGTGCAATCATATATGCAGAACCTGCTAGAATTACTTGAACAACAAATAATGCGGGTGCTACAAAAAGGAAAGAAAATTCTAGTGGCTCTGTAATTCCAGTTGCCATACATGCAAGTGCTGCTGACAAAAGAAGACCACCTGCTGCTTTTTTCTTCTCAGGTTTTGCACACTGATACATTGCAAGTGCCGCACCCGGAAGACCAAACATCATAAAAATAAATTCTCCTGAAAAATATCTAGTCGCATCTGAACTAAAATGTACAACATTTGCTGAATCAGCAAGCTGTGCAAAGAAAATATTCTGACCGCCTTGTACCATTTGTCCAGCAACTTCCATCGTGCCACCAACGGCTGTCTGCCAAAATGGCATATAGAATACATGGTGCAAACCAAATGGAACTAATGCACGTTTAATCAGTCCAAATATCAAAGTTCCAAAATACCCTGAGCCTGTTACCAGTCCTCCTAGTGCATAGATACCATTCTGAATCACTGGCCATATGAAGTAAAGCAAAATTCCAACAAACATATATACAATTGTAGAAATAATTGGTACAAAACGAGTTCCGCCAAAGAATGACAGTGCGTTTGGAAGCTGTATCCTGTAAAACTTATTGTGCAAAGCTGCAACACCAAGTCCTACTATAATACCCCCAAATACTCCCATCTGTAATGATTGAATACCACAAACAGAAGTAATCGTGCCTTCCAACACACCTTCTGCTAACTCACCATTTTCAAGAAGCTGTCCTGTAACTGTCAACATCGCATTAATTGCTGTATTCATTACGAAAAATGCAATTACTGCGGATAAAGCTGCTACTTCTTTTTCTTTTTTTGCCATACCAATAGCAACACCAACTGCAAAAATTAGTGGCAGATTATTAAATACTGCACTTCCAACACTGTTCATAATAACAAGCAGAGAATGAAGTATCGTTCCTTCACCTAAAATCCCTGTTAGTCCGTATGTTTCGATTGTTGTTGCATTAGTAAAGGAACTACCGATACCAAGAAGAAGCCCTGCTACCGGAAGAATTGCGATTGGGAGCATAAAGCTTCGTCCAATTCGTTGTAAAACACTAAAAATTTTGTCTTTCATATACGACTCTCCTCCTATATTTTTACTAGAAATGAGTACATATAAAAGACCTAATTTAACCGGTTTTTGTACAAAAAAAGGCACTAATATACATAAACATTTCTCGTTATGTATAGTTAATGCCTCCTAAACCGAGTTACACACTACATCATAATAGGATTATAACACATCTACCAAAAATTTGTCAACTCGATTTTTATATTTATGCAAGTTTAACAAAAACACCTATACAATTACCTGTTTTATATATTTGCATAAATAAAAAAATAACCACAATCGAGATATTGGAATAGCTGTGAAAGACAAAAAAGCACTGTCACCAGTTGGAGAAAAATTCATTGAATATGTACAAGAGTTATTGTAAAAAATAGCATAGGTATTGTTAAACATACATAATAATACCTACGCTAAATATACTATTGTCATATTTTATCAAAACATCACCACCATATTTTTTAGCAATTCTTGTAATATTCTTAATTCCAAAACCATGCTCACCTTGTTTCATACTTAAAATTTCACCATTATTTTCATTAACTATTCCGTCATAAGTGTTGTCAATTAATATATTTAATGCTCCTTTAGAATATCTCAAGTCCATAAACATACTCGGTTCAGTTGCTCTTACTGAATTTTCAATTACATTATCAAGTAAATTTCCCAATATAATATTAATATCATAAGCTGTGACACCTAGATTTTCTGGTACAGTTACTTTTATATCTGTCTTGATATGATTTTCATTAAACTTACTCATATAATAATTCAATATACCATCTAATGCTACATTGCCAGTATTGTAAGATATTTTGCTAACTTCAATATCTTGACTTAGATTATCAGTATATTCTTTTATTTCTTCGAGCTTTCCATTGTTTGCAAGTGCTTTAATTTCCCTTATATGATGTTTAATGTCATGACGAATTAATCTGATTTTCATATCACTTTCAACATTTGCTCTAATCTGACTTTCATATAAGTTCATTTGCTGTTTTAATGCAATATTTTCTTGCTTGTAAATAAACCTATCTAACATAGAAGAATAGAATATGTACAACAGAAAGTTAATAAAAAGCATAAGTATTCCTACAACAACAATTGTATTAGCCGACAATTCCTCCCACACAACATATAAAAGAATTATACTTATTATAGAAACACCAAGCAGTATATACCACTGACCTGAAAGCTCTGTTTTTAACTTTTTTCTAAACAACATTCTAATAATTAATACAACCACATAAAAAGAAATTACAGAAATAAAAGAACTTACCATTAGATATTGCTCTGCACTTGTATTATCAAAACGTATAAATATTGCTATAAAATCTATTGCAATCATTAATGAATAACACATAATAGATAATAAGAGCTTTTTGCTTATTTTCCCTTTAAAACCTAATGAAATTATAAAAATTCCTGCTATCGTTGCTACTAGATTAACTATATTTATATTAAATAATAAATAACTGCCAGTTGTTATTAAACATGATAAACTGCCAGTTATTATATGTATTTTCTTATTTTGTATATCATAAAATATATTAAAATATAACATTATAATCAATACTCTTACAATTTCTAAGAATATTGTAATCCCCACCTCATTTAACGTCACACTATCACCTTTTTACCTTATTGTATTCTATCATTTTTAGATTAAAATCATTTCTATACTTCCGACTTATTTTTAAAGTTTCTCCATTTTCCATAATAACACTGTCTAATTTACAAGCTTTTATATGACGTAAATTAATGATATAAGATTGACTTATCATTACAAAGTTATCAGGCGGTAATTTGTTAATTTCGTCTTTTAATTTACCAACATAATGTTGTGAACTATTTAAAAAGACTATATGTATGTTTTTCTTATCACTTCTAAAATACAATATATCCCCTATTAATACCCTGTACTGTTGTTTATTAAACCCATACATAAAAAATCTTTTGTCCTGTTCATTAAGCTGAAATAACTTTTTTATTATATTGCAAAGTCTATCTTTATCAATTGGCTTTATTAAAAACTCATACGGGTGTATACTAAATAATTCCATCGCATAACTTTGATTTGAAGAAATATATATTATGTGCATTGCCTCATTATTACAACCTTGTCTAATATAATTACCTACATCAACGCCATTAAGGGCTGGTAATTGAATATCGAGAAATAAAATGTCTACTTTCACCTTAGATGGTACATCTTCCATAAAACTCTCCGCACTATTCCACACTTGAATATCGACATCATCTTTCATTTTCTTGAACAAATCAATAATTATATTTTCTAATTCTGCACAAGTTGACTTTTCATCGTCACATATACCAACTGTGTATATCAAACATTATCCCCCCTCTTGTTTTGTATAAAACCTATTAAAACTAAAGCTCCAGTTATAGCTATTGCAATTGCTATAATAGCACTCCAATAGCTATATTGGCAAATAAATAATAATATAAATATTAATAATTCAAAAAGTAATATTTTTTTAGTTCTGTTTGCATATACTTTCTTCTCAAAATCGTCTAATTTATTGTTACTATTATCCACTGGCGCAAATAAGCAAATAATACAACTATTAACAAAACATAAAAATAGTTGTAATTCTCTGCTAACATTATACTTATTAATAATTACAAGTACTCCAATCAAAATAATTAATGATAATATACCACAACTAATTTGACTTTTAGTGTGGTATCCCCCTGCATTTTGTCTTAATGGTATTAAAAATAATAAAAATACTATGCTTTCCATTATCATACCAAATACAATAGAAACTACGGACACTACTATTATAGCAATGATTAATTCAATCATTATTTCTAATCCGAATTTTACTACTGCTTCATCATCTGTATTAAGTTTTAAATATTTATTTATATAATTATATGTACGCATTATCCAATTCCATATAAACAATAATTTCATTTATTATATTATAAAATTTTTCAACTTTCAAATATTCTTTAAAACTTTCTTAATTTTTTAACTTCCTTGCTCACTTTAGGTTGATATGTAAAAAATGGACATGCCACATTTACATAATGAGTTGCCACCTTAACTGCAACGTTCTTAACATTATTAGCAACCTTAATCTTAATTTTGTTTTCAATCATAATATTATCCACTCTTTTCTTGTTATTTTATTTTCTCAAAAATATAAGAAAATCTTACAATAAATATTATACATCAAAAAAAGATTTTTTTCATGCAAGGCATATTTTGTCGTTTATATGGAATATTTGGTAAAATAATTATTTACATTTTGATAATTTATTAATTTCCTGTTAAATTTATAATCTTTTTTACAGGATATAAAAATGTATCCAGCTCAAATACATTATTTTCTATATTCTTCCATTGTGTATCTGTAAAATTTTCTTTAACCATTCTAAATGGAAAAATATATGTAACCTCATCATTATATTCTAAATACTTAAATGGTTTAAATGTATCACGATTTATATACTTAAATAATTCTAAACTTGTTGCATTTCTATATGCGCCTGATACAAGCTCTATATATGAAAGTGAAAAATCTTCAACATCTTCTTTTACTTTTTTTATGCTCATACTTATACTATACATTTTACAATCTTCATATTTTCCTAAGTATTCTTCATATTCTGTATGTAATATATCATTATCTATAAATCCTGCACTATTTACTCTTAATTCATAACCATTAACTTCTATTACCTGTCCAATATTGACCTGTTCCAACGTAGGATTTTTATACCTTATATTTATTCTAACAAACATAATTACAAAAACCATGATATATGCACTTATAACAGCTAATAATAACTTATTTTTTAATTTCTTCAACTTTACTAACCTTCTTTACAACATATTCATTAATTATACGACCATTTTCTATTTCAAAAATCTTATCTGAAAGTATTTCAAGAGTATTTTTATCATGGCAACTTAATATAATTAGCTTTCCCTGCTCTTTTCTTTTACTAATCATTGTTTTTATTTTGTCACAACCTACAGTATCAAGTGCATTAAAAGGTTCATCAAGTACTAATATATCAGGTTCTTCCATAAAGGCTATTGCAATACCAAGTTTCTGTCTCATACCCAGAGAATATTTTTTTACTTTTTTTAAATTTAAAGGTTCTAATCCTACTTCATTAAGGATTGAACATATTTTATCTTTATCAGCTATCTTTTTTATTGAAGCAAGTTCCATCATATTATCAATAGCTGTATAATGTTCTATAAATCCTGGATTTTCAATTAAAGCTCCTATACTTTCAGGAAAATCACAATCAACTCCTAATTTTTTGCCATTAATAATTACCTCTCCTGATGTTGGTCTTATAAGTCCACATATACATCTCATAAGCATAGTCTTTCCTGAACCATTAATTCCCATAAACCCATATATATTACCCTTTTCCATCTGTATATTTACATTATCAAGAATATTATTTTTATTGATAATCTTATTTACATTTTTTAACTCTAAATACATACAAAAAATTCGACCTCCATTCTTAATACATTTTATTTATCTTTTAAATCCTTCCGCTTTATTATTATAGTTCCTATCCATAAAACAAAAATAAAACAAATACACCATAATATAATTATTTGTACTATATTAATATCCATGGAATACACTCGTATAAGCATAAGAAAATTTCCTAAGGCATAATCACTTTTTGTATACACAGCATTTATTAATACTATTGCATTAAATATATATCCCCATACAGCCCCTGCTATAACTGATATAAGCATTTGAAATTCTGATAAAATACAAGAAATTAATATCATCACCATTAATGATATAACCAATGTATTTATACTTATATTATTACTTATAGAAAATCTATTAGTTACCTCTTGATGTAAAGTCATACTTCCATCTCCAAATATTATTCCACTAAAGATAGATACTGTTATTATTATAAAATAATATATTAAAACACTAATCATACACCATACACACTTTGACTTCCACCATATACTTTTCTTATTTAAATGAATAAACTTTTGTTGCCCCCATAATTTCATATCATATATAGGATAGTTCCCTATAAGTAGTGATAAAAACATATTTAATGCAAGCCAAAATCCATCAGGTATAATAACTATACTACTGTCTTTTATATATTTCATACCTTTTAAATTGAAAAAAATCATATCTGCACAAGATATATTATTTATATCTCCTGTATTATAATATCTATTCCAAAACACAACACAAGAATAAAATGTGATACAGATTATAATAAAATATTTTTTCCACTGTTCAATACAACCATGTTTTATATCAATTATTAATAGTTCCTTCATACATCTCCTCTTTATCTTTTTGGTCTATAATACTGCTTTCTTTTTGATATCCAAACACCACTAATAATTAGCATCATTAATAAAATAAATGATATAACTATGTTTACAATTACATTACCTATGCTATATTGTTTTAATGAAATATTCACAAATATTGGAATTTTTAACACTGAAGTTGAAAAAAATATTATTAATAATACAGCTATCCATTTAACTGCTTCTATATTAACTATCCATGACAACACAATATATAAAGTCTGCACTATTTGTAATAACAAAAAAACTGATAGAAACATTTCTATTATAATACTCATAAAGTATACTGTTACTATTGATTGTGTCACTTTAAAATAATAACTTTCTTGACTAGACCAGTTAATCAACGTGTTAATATACAATTTTGACATACTATATGAAATATAAATATATGTAATTGAATACATAAAAGAATTAACAAGACTTTTTATTATCTGATTATAATACATCTTAACTCTAGAGCCTACTATATATAATTTTGTATACATAAAATCATACTTTATATCTTTATATATATTTATAAATATTAAAGCAAATAAACATATGTTTCCTCTAAGTCCTGCATAACTATCAATCATTATATCTGCCACACATAATTTATCTCTCGCTGATAAAGGAATACTTTTTATAAAATCTCCAGTATTAAATAATATAAACCCTGCAATTATCACAAAATTTATTACAATTTCAATACACTTTTCTACTATTTTTTTACTATTTATAAATATCACCTGCTTACTTTTAATCCATCTTGATATAAAATCATATGCAATCTTGACAACTACCTTTTATTATAAATTCCCATACAGCAATGCACAAAAGTATTACAGCTTCTATTATAAATGGAAGAAATCTTGGTGATTGAAATACAGGATTTAAAAAATTCATTATTTCCCATGCTTTCATATTTGACAAATCTGCTACCGACATAATTACAAGACTCAATATAAAGGGAAATAATGTAACAGAAAATGACCATTTACTGTAAAAAGCAATATATAAAGATGATACTGCCATTATTCCTGCAAATATAAATATCATCAATAATGAAATACAAACAAATAACATAGGATAATTATAATAAATCTCTGTAAAAGAACTCTTTGGTAAAAGCTTACCTCCCATTGCTGTCTGTATATTAACACATGGAAGTACCATTGCCGTCATCATAAAATTTAATATTAATGGTACTACAGCTACACACCCACCACTCAAAAATACGGCTAAAAATTTAGCCTTAAAATATTCTTTCTTAATTACTCTTGTAACAATAAAATTAATATATGTACTTTTATTATCTGTATAAAAAGAGTGTGCATACGGAACTACAACCAATAATGGCAATATAAGAAAATATAAAGATGCAAATTTTGAGCGTTCACCACCAATCCACATAATAAACGCACTTACTGGATATGATTTCTTGCTCATATCAGCCATATATACATCAAGACTTTGTGCCTGTGGCAAAGCATAAACTGTCCAATCCACTATTGTAATAATACATCCTACAATTAATGATAAATAAAATGATGGTATCTTAAAAGCCCTTTTTAATTCAAACTTGTATATATTCATTATTTCTTTTAACCTTTCTCTAAAGATAATATTTTAGAAACTTCCATTTACTCTCTTTTCCCTGCTATATCATACATAAAATATTGTTCATCTGAATTATATTCCATACCATTAATTCTAATATTGTCAGGATTAATTACAATAGTAATTACTTCCATACCACTTTGTAACAATTTTTCATCAAAATGATTGTCACTTACTGCGAAATATACAGATATTTTACATGAATCACCTGTTTCTATCGTTATATTGTTATCAGTTAATTCTTCCTCATCTATTTTTGTAAATACTTTAGTATACTTTATTATTGAATTTTTATTTTCCATTATGTTAAGATATATAGTATCCAAATCTATAGTGACCATACTATTTGTAGTATTAGTTATATTAATATCAGCTTCTACATAAGAATATTCATTAGAAAAATTATTACCTATATGCTCACTAAAACTACTGTTATTAACAGCATTATTCAAATATATATTTTTTGATATATCATAATTATCAATGCTATATTTTACTCCATTTATAACCATATTATTAGACTTATTTATTATAGTCTTATTATCTTGTACTACTTCTTTGTTATTAATAATATTTGATATACCTGCCTCTCCTGTTTTCATACCTGCCAGAACTTTTAAATCATAATCAACAATATATTTTGATAAATCGTCATTTGCTGGCAAAGTATCTTTATTTATATTATAAGGATTAAGTTCATATATTATATCATTATCTAAATATTTATCTTCAATGACGTAATATAATGTAATTGTACTATCCTGTCCTGATTGCAATGTTAAATAAAAATGTTGTGGATTATCTGGTGAATATGTATATGGCAACATTAACATAGGTTCATATCCCATAATACATATAGAATTATCATATATATATATTCTATTACTATTAGGTGTATATAATTTTTCATTATTCTCATTATTTTTTATATTTAAATTAATTTGAACTATACTATATTCTCCTGTAATATTTTCATTTGAAATATTTATATCTTTATACTGTTCAAGAAGATTTTTAGGAATATTTTCAATATTCTTTATAATATTAACACTATTAATATTATAATCCGTCTTATTAATTATTGATTTATTTCCTATTACCTGCGCAACCTGTATATCATTAATTGAATCAGTTGTATTTTCTGTTGACTGCGATGATTTTATAATTCTCATATATGGTATAATCCATCTTATGGTTATAAATATTACAAGACATAATAACATTGTAACTATTACAATATATTTTTTTATATTATGGTTTTTACTCATATTATTTAACTTTCCTTATTATAATTTCAATTAATTATTTATTTACTTCTATACTTATTATTTAGCTTATAAGTAAGAATATAAAAGTCTTTTCAAGCGTGCTTTTAATATTCAAAGACCTTATGGTAGTTATTATACAACATAAAACTATACTTTTTTCACACAAGGAATATTCTGCTATTTATATGGCATATTTAGTAAAATATTATACATGTTCTACACAAATATAAAAACTCAATTATTACATACACTTTATTCAATAATACTGTTTTTAAAATACAATATATTACAATATAATTTTTTAACACCTATTGAGTATTTCAACCCATTTTTTTACAAACAAAAAACAGCATAGATATTATTAATTGTACATAATAATATCTATGCTAAATATATTACTGTTATAAATTATTTATATAACAACTAATTATTTTTTGTTGTGATATTCTTAATATCTTACCAATACTTACACTTGTTTAAACTTATGATTTCATTCTAAGTTTTCCCAACTCCATTTCACATACTGTATCACACAATAACTCTATATCTTCTGCATTGTGATTAGCCATAATAATTGTAGTTCCCCCTTTGGCTAATGAACTTAACACTCCTCTCATCTCATCAACACCTGACTGGTCAAGACCATTCATTGGCTCATCAAGAATAAGTATGTCTGGATTTTCCATAAGTGCTTGTGCTAATCCTAAACGCTGTCGCATACCCAAAGAGTACTTACCAACGTGCTTTTTATTATGAGGGTCTAACTTTACAAGCTCCATAACCTCCATAATTCTATCTTTACCAATTTTTTTATTAATTCCTGCAAGAAACTTCAAGTTATTATATCCACTATAACTGTTTAAAAAACCGGGAGTTTCAATAATAATTCCCATATTATGCGGTACATCAACATCTTTTCCTACTTTTTTGCCAGCGACAGTAATAGTTCCCGATGTCACTGGAACAAAACCACATATACACTTCATTAACATAGTCTTTCCAGAACCATTTCTGCCTATAATTCCATGTATCTTGCCCTTTTCAAAATTAACACATACATTATCAAGAACAAGATTATCGCCGAATTTTTTTGAAACATTTTCTACAACAATTATATCTTCCATAAGCTCTCCTATTGAATGTTATTCTTAATTTCAAATGAAAATCTTCTACTCCTGCTAAGCAAAGCTCCCATTATAAACAATATTACTATCGCACCACTGTACATATAAAGCACAAAATAAAAACTAGGCAAACTTGTCGTCTTTGCCACATCTATATTATTAAGCGAAGACCATGTCACAGGTGAAAACCACATAAATTGTTGAACTTCATCTACAATGGCTGTAAAAAATACCATAAATCCAGTAACAAGTACTCCTACAGCATTAGACTTGAATAATATATTAAGGTCATAAATAATAAGCCCCAATATAGTACATATCATCCATAAAAATACAAATGACCATAACATTGCCTGAGCTGGAGTATAATATCTTACAATAGAACCTGTTACTTTTACTGTATCATATTGTATCCCAAGTGCTGACGTAAGATTAGTAGTGGCTGCAAGTATAAGCCCCTTTCCCCACGAAGTGTCTAGTTGTATATGTCCGATATTTACAATAATTGATGATAATAACATAAACATAGTATAACAAAATGAACCTACAACTATGTATAACATCTGTCCTATTCCCCAACTTAACCTCCCTGACCTTACCATAACAAACTGTTGGTTAGAGTCAATAAATGGAGCGTCACTGAATATCATAATCACTGGAAATAAATATAATATCTTCATATATCTATATGTAGTTAAAAATGGAAATATATATGGACTTAACTTCTCTCCTGTATAGTCAGATATCTTCCACAAGCCCTTTGTATACAAATATGTAAAAAGGAATATAACTATAAGGGATACTATAATTCTGCTGTTTCCTATCCATTTTCTCATATTTTGAATACATATTCTAATTGATTTCACAGCGTATCCTCCTTTTTACAAAATATGTGAATATTATATTAGCAACTAATAAATATAATATAACAGTAACAACTGCTGTAATCCCACCATAAGCGTTTGGCAAATATACACTTTGTATATTATGCAAAGATACATGATTAATCCTTATTTTACTGCTAAATTCAATCAATATAACTGTGCTTATAAGTGGAAATGTCATTGATGCAAACTTATTAGGCATAATAGCAGAACCCATAAGCCCATATTCTGCAAACAATGCTGTTAGCAAAGCAAGAATTAATGCCCTTAAAAAAATATAATATATCTTATAATCACTTGTAACAAGACTATAAAATATGTCTGTTTCATCAATTAAGTAAGCATTACCACCAATCATAATATATTCAATAATACCAAATATACTAAAACCTATAAATGAAACCAAAAACGTACTTATAGCACAAGTTAATATCTTTGATATTATATATTGTGTTGAAGAACTTCTACTTACAATAAACTTATAATACCCATTCTCCCAATCGTCTACAAATGTACACGCTGACGGCAATGCCGCAATAAATACAAGCAGTGATGCAGTATTGCTAAGACCTAACATAACATCAATCAAACCAAAAGCATCTGATGAACCATAATCACCACTAATATAAAAGCATAATAAAATATATCCTATCAATGATATATACAATTTGCAATTGTATAGTTCTTTTTTTAATTCAACTCCTACAATCCTAAATACATTTTTCATAAAACACTACCCCTTACTTTCCTGCAAAAGAGGTAAGATTTCTTGCATCTACATAAAGACGTTCTATTGTTACCATCTCCGAATTTACTCCCTCTTTTTCACTTACTGTTGTTGTTTCCTTTTTACAAACATAAGTAGGCACTATTTTAAATTCGTCCTGTGTTATATAATATCTTGCAATATACTGTAATGATATATCTGAAATCTTTATTCCACGAGTGACACCTGAACTATACTGATAATTAGTCTTTAAATAATCCATTAAATCATTAATACTATGAATACCCTCCGCTGGTTCTTCGTCAGATATATCATATAAACCACTCACTCCAAAATAATAAAGACCATTTCTTCCTATAACAGCGGTAATTTTTGACTCTACGGAATCTCCTGTGCCTGAAGATGTATTGTAAGCTGGTAACTCTACTCCATTAATCTTTAATGGGGCAATTATTATGTAGGCTTCATCATCGTCTGTTAATAGTGGCTTCATATTTTCATATTTATCCATTAAAAGATATTCATTTCCGTCTGCTATATAAGCATTAGCACTATCCTTATCAAAAGCATACACATCAATATTATCAGAGGCATCAACACCTGTTTCATCACATAATTTTTTAAAATATGCAACTGCTTCTTCCTTGTCTATTCCTTCTATACTATCTAAAGGATATATACTATGAAGTTTCTTTGAATCCAAAGCACCTTTTTTACCTGTTAAAAAGGAAGTATACTGAATTTGTTTTCTTTTTGCTGTATCATAAACTATTGAACCATTATGACAATAAACTACCGCATCTGTATTATCTGACTTATATGTATAGTACATACTTTTCTGTTTATCTCCCGCACTTTCTCTTTTTGAGTCTAAATAAGCACTATCGTCTAATAAAACATGACCTAGTCTATCCGCTTCATCATCGTCTATATTTTTTAAAGTTGCTGTATACTCTTTCCATTCTGTATTATTATTCGTTCCTGAGATATAAGCATCTACATATACAGTATCTTCTACAAGAGTGCCTTTTACATGATTATTTTCAATAACAACACCATCTGCTGATTGCTTTTCCCAAGAAATTGTGCCATCTGGAACAGCACTACACCCTGAGAATATCAATGTAGCCATTACCATACTACCTGCTATAATTCTTCTGTTCATCAAATCTTCCTCCCTTTAACGTATTTCATTACTTACGCCTGCTCTTAAATAACGTGAGTTCGACAAATAAAAAAGCCCATAAATATATTTCTTATGGTATAATT